>Ga0307507_10006342_pt1 | contig 18250 bp, 14 predicted proteins | sample 7_EM_MG_FD_207223 | JGI IMG/M metagenome (GOLD analysis project Ga0307507, IMG submission 207223) | Populus trichocarpa ectomycorrhiza microbial communities from riparian zone in the Pacific Northwest, United States - 7_EM | ecosystem: Host-associated > Plants > Roots > Unclassified | place... | reverse complement strand
TAATAAAGCTTTTGCAAAAAACAAAATACTAGCCATAAAAAATGACTAATCTTCTTGTTAATAAATTCATCTTAAAAAAATATTCTAGCCATAAAAAATAACTAAGCTTCGTTACGATTCTAGTTTTTAAATTATAAACTTTCAATCCCTTGGTTTTTTACAAATTTAATTTTGATTCAAAATTTTATTTTTTTTATTTTTTATCCCTGATTATAGAGAGGATAGAGAAAATGACCGGACTCTGATGGTAAAAAGAGAAAACATCGATTGACACCGATTTCAACTACGAAAAGATCGATTTTGGTATCAATAAGTATGGTTTATCCTATGTATTTTTTGCCCTTCACTTTGTTTGAGATGATAGATCTGAACTCAAGAATTATTTTGGTTTCATGTTGATTTTAGGTGTTTGGGTGGATTTTTGAGTTGCTTGAGGCTATTTACAACGAGTTTATCAAGATGTTTAAAGCATTTTATAGATATTTTTGGTAAAAAAAAAGTTGAAAATAGGTTTCTATGTCAAAAAGACCACTAACCTCAATTTTCCACTTTTATTGTTTTTCAAAATATTTTGGAGCCAACAACATGTTTTCTACCCATTACATGATAAAAAAAATAAAGAACTATGCGTGCGAGTATACCCATTGCAGGGCCACGCTCATATGCCCTTTCAAAATAGGACAAATGCTTTTTTTTAATTAATACCTTTTTTAAAATGTATTCTTAAGAAATAATTTTTTAATTTATATTTAAATTAATACTCATTCTCTTGTATTTTTTAGATTGTTTATTTAGCATTTGTTAAAAATAACAGTTGTTTTTTATTTTGTTTATATTTAATGTCTCAAAAAAATTATTCTAATTCATCTATATTTTTTATGTTTTATATAAATAAATTTTATTTTTAAAAATAAAAAAAATATTTATTTCTAAAAAGAAAAGGTGACCTTTAAGATAAAAAAAAAAACTAAAACATGTGAAATAATCACTGTGAACCCAAGCATTGTAACCCCTCTCACATTCCATTGTGGATTCACCATGCAAATTTGTTTTTTATTTTGGTCAACAAACTTTTTTTTTTTTGGTGATTTCAACATTTTCAGGCTTAATTGAAGGGCAATTTCATCAAATTTGTTGAGGAAAAACAAGATTAAAAAAATAAGAATCAAAGTGAAAATGAAAAAGAAAATAGATGATAATTTTAAAATTGAGTAAAAAATATATCACCCATGCTAAGCCGCGTGCATAGGCTCTCTTTTTTTAGGTCCATTGATTTATATTGGTCCTCTTTTTTTTCTTCTAATTTTATTTTTTAGTATTGAGTTTTTATTGAATTTTTTTATTAACTTTTTTCTTTTAATTTTTAAAAGAATTTTACAATTTTTATGATGTTTTTAATAAAATAAGACTTACTTTTTAAAAAAGAATTATTGTTGTTGTTATTTTATTAAATAAAACATTGGTTCCAATAAATAATATTATTACATATAATAAAGTTCATGCCCATAAAAGTTTTTTTTCTTAAAAAAATAAACAGTTAATAAGATATAATTAAAAAAAACCAGCATATTAGCTTGCGTTCGGCAACGGGTCAATAATTTTTTTTTTCAAATGTAAAAGAAATATTAAGAGTATAGAAAAAATTTGAAGTGATTTGGATCTGGCAGCATGTCAAACCCAAGTCCAAGAGACTTGGATCTAACAGTCATACCTTAACACAACACATGCTAATAGTTTTTGGAATAAAAAATAGAAAAAGCAACGCCCATATAATCATCTGAACATCTACAATGTAATTCATAGTGTGAACATTTTATATTTACAGTATGATTTAGAATGCAAATATTATATATAAATATTACCATCAGAGTAATTTTCTCACACGTTTTAAAATATATAATAATAAGCATCAATCTCCCATCTCATTTCTGCATGTCAACGTTATTAGCGCTTGTTTGATGCTAAAATCAAATCATAATTAAGAATTCACGTGATTTTGCAATGATCACTTGTGTGGTAAAATGATTTCTTCAATCTTGGAAATCATTCGCGGGCACGTGAAGAAGGGGGGATTAATTGATGAGGCCCTGAAACTGTCTCGATAGATGAATATGGATGGAATAAAACCGGAGTCGCTTTCGGTTTCTAGTGTTCTTCCTGCCTGCGCAAGAAAAATAGCTCGTAAGAATGGGATAGCGATTCACGGATGCTAGGAAATGGAATAGACCTTAATCTCATAGTTCAAAACGCTACTGTGGACATGTAAGCCAAATCAGAACTTGTCGATTGTGCTTTAAAAGTTTTTGAAAGGATGAAGAAGAGGGATGCAATCTCGTGGACTGTGATGATATTAGGCTTTAGCTTACATGGAAAAGGTGAGCTTGGAGTAGAATTGTCCCGCAGGATGGAGAAGGAACAGAGAGCAGAGATTGATCAACTCACGTGTGTAGCTGTCCTACATTGCTGCACTACAGCCTGCATGGTTGATCAGGAAGGAAAGTTTTACTTCAAATGTATTAAGGAACCTAAGGTAGCACACTATACTTTAATGGTATCTCTTCTTGCTCGTGTTCGCCTGTTTGGTGAGGCAAGAGCCTTTATTGAGAAGCATCACATTGAAAGGCCCGCAGAGGTACTGAGAGCGCTGTTAGATGGGTGCTGGATCCACCATAGACGAAATATAGGTAAGCGAGTCTTTAAGCAACTTTGTTGTTTGAAACCTCTTAAAACTTCACATAAAAATTGGATTTCCATTGTTCATGAATTTTGATCAAGATACATGAGTTTGAATTGGGTTTTGTGTTTAAACTTGATTGTTCTTGAAAAAATAAGCACATCTTTGAAGGAAAGAATAATCAATACTTAAATTCCTAAAAATACAAGAGAAAATGAGAAAAATATAAGAATGAATTGTTGAAAAGTGAAATGTTGAATATGAAAAAAAAATTGTTCCTTTCATATACATGGTAACCCAAGTATTTATAGATTCTGATCATGTCGGCTTATCTTAGTATGAAAAGAGTGGCATAACAATTAATTGGTGAAAATATTAAGATTCTTTATTGATTGTAGTGTCTAGCTCTTCATTGATAGAGAAGTTGATAATTGTCAATAACACATTGAATCATTGGTCAAGAAAAGAGGTGCATGATTGCATAAAATATGGTGAGTATTTCCACTATTCATTGGCTAGAAAATATAATGTAAGCCCCACATAAAAGTTTGTACTTAGTAAGGAATATATCAACAAAAGCATAAAAATTTTGTGTGTGTGTGTGGATGGTGTGCGCCCTTTTTTTTTTTATTCCTTAGAAATCGAAAAAATATTCAGTATATGTGTATTAGACAATGTATTAAGAGAATTGAAGGAAAAAATATATGGGAGTGAAGCTATTTGGGACAATACCTGAAGAGTGTTTGTTTTTTTATTTAAATTTTTTATTATTATTTTGGATTATTTTAATGTGTTATATCAAAAATAATTTTTTTAAAAAAATATTATTTTAATATATTTTTAAAAGTAATGCTTCGAAAATAATATTGCTACCATTTCATACACTACTGAAAATCATGAACGTTTCTGCTTGAGTCACGGCCCAACAGCAACAAGCGCGTTGCTTTTTTCTTTTTTTTTTTGAATTATGCACCATCAAAAACTGTGCAACTGTCCAACTGCTATGCTGATAATGGAAAATTGGATATGAGCTTGAAACCTAAGAAAGGTTGTAGTTGGATAGAGTTCTGAAATAAAATTCACGTGTGGGACTGGAGATGTATCCCACCCAAGTCAGAGAATATATATAATCTTGATTTTGGTATCTGGGTCATCAAATTGCTGAGGTCAGAATTTCAACTCATATTCTGGGTGCAATCCTGACAGAAGCAGAAACTCCCAAGTTTATGGCAAATCAGATGGAAATGGATTGGCATTCCTGTGTCAATCTGCATGAAATCATGTGAATCGATTTAGAAATATGAAATTTTCATCCTATACACTTCTTATCTCGGTTTCATTCCCACCAGGCTGTCCAGTTGGTTCTAAGTTCTAACCAGATGTGGCAAAACAGCTCCACTGCTTCAGGAGAGAAAAGATACTGAAATCTATATCTCCACTCAATTTCCCAAGGATGCGATGATGAAGGGTGTGGAAGATGAAATTGTCTTGAGGTCGTAGAGTGGGTTTTATGCCGCCATGTAATCCAGCAATGGAAATTGGAGCATACAGCCAATCGAGCAGGTTGCCATGAACATGTGGTGCTACCGCATCCTCTACACTGCAGCTGAAGCAAGGCATTAAGGAGATCGTGATCTGAGACTAGCAGGGCTTTGAGGCCAAAAATTTCACCGAGGGATCGTACTTTGTTTTGAGCTCTTCTGTGGCTTCACAACATGCATCCATCGCGTTTACGAAGTGTCTGACCACATGGTTTCTAAGAGAATGAAAACTAACATGATTTCAGACAAATCTACGGATTACTCGTTTGAATTTAGTTTTAGTTCACCAGAAACCGGTTACTATTGGTTCTCTGAGATGTGCATTATCGTAGTTGTGTTACTGCGATTCATACCAGTGCCTTTTCATTAGTTATTCTTGATCTCGAATGAATTTCGGGTTGGCGGTAAACCTACGAAGTCAGGGAGCTCCATCCGGCATATAGAAAGGCAAAAGCTGCACAAGTTTGGATTAAGAAATCATATCACTTCTTACAGTTAAAATTACATCACCATGTGATTCAAACATAAAGATGAACATGATAGCACCATTTGTAAACTAATTCTGCAGCTCGAAGATGTCATTTAGAAATCAATCTAGGATTAGAAACAAAGAGTAGGCCTATCTATATACACAAATGCCTACTTCAAGTTTCCCTTCTTGTAGCCCTCCTACGAGGAGGCACAGCAGCATCTTCATCCTCATTCTCATCATCATTCTCATCCTCACGTTCCCTCTCTCTACTGCTTCCTTGGTTGATTGAAGTCACAGCAGCATCAGCACTGCTTGTTTCGGGGACATCAACCTGCAAAATTACAGAGAAATTGTTTCATGTAGATCAGACCGTGCAACAGCGCTTTCAAGAAACGTGTCAATGCTTTATGATTCAAACAACATACCACTGGTCTTCTGCCACCAAATAGTATTCTATAGAAAATTGTGAAAATAACAATCACAATGGAAGCAAGGATGCCACTAGTTATATTGGGCTGTTTTTCTCCCTGTTCAATGAGGTCCTGCAAGACAAGTAATTCCATGATAAGTTATTCAAATTAAGCAGAGATACAGGACCAGTTCTATAAACAGCCAAGTTTGTTCACTCACGATGATCTTAGGCTTATAGGCACCTAAGAAAGGAATGTCCCCTATCTTGTAGAGAAGGTTAAAAATCTTCTTCTGCGAAAAACAAACCAAGAGAGTTTGTTAGGATGTGAAATAACCGCAGATTAGTACAATCATTTTCCAGCACCAAAAAACAAAACAGAACAAAGAGGTATGGTTGAAATGAGGATATTACTTTGAAGCTGGAGATCCCATGTCCAGCAGTTGCTTCTTCAGCCTTCAGCTTCTCTTTATCAACTTCAAACTTCGGTTTCCATGTTGTTTCTCTGTATGTGTCTGCGACATTCTCATCACTAGCTATCAGAATATTGTCAAAGAGTATGCCATCCTGCATGGTCCAAATCTCAATACCAATTGCAGCAATAGGCTCAAAATCAGGTTTCTCAAGCTCAAAGTAAGCAGGTTTGGGATCTCTTGAGGTTTCCATATACCCTTATAATTTGGGTTGTCAATTAGAGGAGCATGCCATTTTCCCTTATAAGCAGGATTTCTCTTCATCGGTCTCTTCCACTCACCACAGCCAGGTGCTAGCTCACACTTAGGATTGTCATTTTTTGGTGGCTCCCATTCACCATCCTCCTCCTCATCCCACTCTCCAGGCTTTAAAGCATCAGGATCATCAATTTCCTCAGGCTCGTCATCCAACCACCCTTCTGGTTTCACGGCATCCTCGTCTTCTATTTCCATTGGTGCATCCTCATCCCAATCATCTGGCTTCACTGCATCTGGATCTGGAATCTTTGCCCGCTCGTCCCAGTCCTCTGGTTTCCTGTCATCTGGATCAGGAATTGTCTTGGGTGGAATAAGAGCAGGCTCAAAATCTTCTGCAGATAGGAAATTTGCCTTCTTCTTCTCCTCTCCATCTATTATAATCTTCAATTCATTATCTGGTTTCAATATTGCTGTATAGACATGGGAGAATTTGTCAGATGGCACTGAAGGGGGGTGCTTGAGATGGTGCTCTACAGACTCCCCACTCTTGGGGTTCTTGAGTTTGAAGATGAAGTGAACCTTGTTGGTGGAGCCACACTTGTCAGGTCCAAACATTATGGAGTAAGGAGACTCATTATCGAATTCCTTGGGTTTCCATCCAACCTCCTGGGGACGGAGGTACTTCAAGTAGGCACCACCACACTAAAGTCCATTTTGCAGCCGAACCTCAAACTGTAGGATAACTGTTCCATCATTGAGACTAAATACACTGTCTAGCTCTTTCACAATGGCATACCTTTTGGCCTTCTCACTGACAAGAAGTCCATAATCATCGTGTCCCTCGCTTTTCGAGAGCTTCCAGACACCTAATACAAAATGGATGTCATTATAGAACCATAAATTGCAAAAAGACTAAACCAGCCATAAAGTAAATCATGACACCTGCAACATATTCAAGTTTATACAGAATCATTATAGGCAGAATTTTCTAATACCATACAGATTCTTGTACCAGAATCAGCCTTTAGTTTTTACAGCTGAAACAATGTACAAGAATGATTACAATGCAACTCTATGAAACATATTTTCCCTTCACATTAGAATTTTCCTTCGTGACAAAAATCACAAGTAGACAGACCCCTCGACACCAATGAAGTTACATTTGTTAGCTTGATAACTAAATTAATCTCATACATCACACAGAGCAAACCTTTATCATTACCCATCCACCAAGTTCAAAAAACCTAGGCTGATGACTGTCCTTGTCCCCTATAATTTTTCTTCAGTAACAGATTTTTACTGACAGTTATATAACATGCTCATTGAATTCTAAAAGAGAACCAAGCACAACCAAACTAGTTTGCTTAGCATTCAATTAACCAAGACATCAGGCGTAGTTCATATATATTCAGTTTTGGCGCGTGAGAACAAGTCCCCCCACAGTCAAGCCTTGAGTAGGTCATCCACGCTCAGATTAGTGTATTGATTTCAGACATCGTTCATATTTGAGGTCAACACAAACAGACACAGACGCAAAAGAAAAGCAATCTCTGTACTTTCTAAGAAAGAAAAAGATGATAAGCAAACTTTATAGCAAAACCCACAACAGAAAGCAAGTCAAGTGCTATGAATGAAAAAAAAAATCATCATTAGATTTCTATAAATAAGAGCAACAAAAAAAAAATGGATATAAGAAATGAAAATGCGAAAAAGAAAAGCAAAGCAAACCTTGATAGTAATCTTTCTCAGAGAAAATCCACTTTCCTTCAAAAGATTCATCAAATGGCTCATAAAACATCTGAAAACATAAGTCAAGAACACCAAGCTGTATGAGATTATTATTCATATTATAGTAGCCATAGTTATTGATTTATGATGGAAATAAATAAGCTGGGAGTATCAATGAAATTAAAAAGGTAAAGAAAGAAGGAGTGAAATTAAGATGGATACCAACCACATCATCATAACTGGCGCAGATCTGAAAGACAAAGCAAGCAATCAGCAGAAGCTGAGGAATCAGCTTCCAGCTCCTTTCCATTTCAATGGAACCTTGCAGCCAGTAAAGGCCTTACTCTCTGGTTGTATTGGACTCCCCAGAATTAAAAAAAAAATGGCAACTTACGCCAACCAGGTTTTGAGGTCTTTTTGGACATTTTACTTGGGCCCCACTTTCTTTTCCTGTTCTCTATTTTGAGACTATAACGCAGTCCCTGTAATATAATGAAGCTAATTAACTAGTCCTATTTCAGAGACTATGTATGTAATCCTTACATTTTTTAATCCGTTTCCCTTGGATGTTTTTTTTTTGGGTCAAATTCATGTTCTTTTCTGAAAAATAGAAAATGAACTCAATAGTTCAAACCAAGCGGATCTTTTCCTCAAGCAAACAGTTTTTTAGAGACTACATGCAAGAGGGCATCGGAAATGAACCCATTCCCTTTCAGAAAACAAAAGCGTCCGCATGCATGAAAATGCATTTAGATCCTGCGAGAATTTCTTTTAGAATTTAAATCCACAGGTACAGTTCTCCAATCTACTTGGAATTGTTCGAACAAAAATATATAACGAATGTCACCCGAAAAAAAGAGTTACGCCTCAAAGATATCGCCGGAGAAATTCTTCTGATAATCATTACTTTTGTTGCTCCTCCAATACCAACCATAAACACTGTTGAAATTCTAACTAAATGATTAACCTAATCTAATGATGTGCAACACATTCTGATACTGTTTAGTGTCTCGGAAGGAGATGTCTGATCATTCGTCGTTCTTCATCCAACTTGAAGTTGGCAGCAGAAAAATCAGTACTCGAGAAGAAGGGTCTAAGATCACTGATCCCACGCTCTTCAGCCTGCAAAAAATACATCAAAACTCGACGTCAATAATAATCAATGCGAGGTACAACCCTTTTGTGACGAAATAGGCAAACCAAAGTACTGGTTTCCGTTACCATGTTCAGCAGATCATCTACTTTCACGTCTATGTGGGTAAGCCCTGACGCCGAGCCAGAAATGATTTCTTCAAAACGCAGTGCTCTGTTCACAATCTCTTGTAGAAGATTGAGAAGCATTCTATTGTAATCCATCTTGTAAGTAATGTACTTTCTGAAACTCTGCATTAGTATATCAATTATTTTCAGTAATCAACCTCTAAAAACACTAAAATTTATGTAATCAGCTAATTCCCCTGGTCAACATATTCAGGGTGTCATGACATACATGTTGCAGCGGTAGTGGAAGAGTACAGAACTGGTTCTGAGTTATAGGCAAATGGTGAGCAACACAAAAATGATGAAAGATATCCAACAGTTCAGGGGAGCAAATCCAGTACAGGGAGCTATATCCAAAAGCTTTAAAATCGATGATATGTTTTTGATTTGCAGGGATTTCTAAGTGCAGCATAATTCGGTCAGAAGCATCGGGTAACAATAGAGTTGAAAATATCATACTTGAAAATCTAAAAGTTCAGTAACCACAATGACTACTGACCAGTCGAATCTTAAACATATTTCCATGCATCTATTTATAACCTATTTCTAACAGTAGCGCATTCAAGATGTCGAGTATTATTACTGCTGTCAACATAGAAAGAAATAAAAGTAAATCAGGGTAAAGAACATGGCAGCTTCGTATTGTGCACTCATGCATCTCTCTCTCTCTCTCTCTGTTTCTTTCCTTTTCACGATGGACAAACTGATGTGGGTATTAGTAGCATGTCAAGAAGTGCAGACAACATAGAACAAAAGGAAGGTTTCATAAAAGAAAATAACAATTTCTTTATGTACCTTTTGCAGAGCCCTCTGCACCCCGTATTTTTGTGTCGAAATGAATGAATTTAGCAAAACACTTATTGCCATGTCCACATCTTCTTCAGTGACATGCTGTCTGAGGTGCATTCTGGCATGTGCTTCAGACATCCGTATCATTGATTCTATGTGCCTCACTGCTATAGGTACACCTTGTCCATGCTGTCAAGAGATTGTTAATACAGGATTACCACTCAAAAATCATTGAGAGAAACAAGAGCAATGAGTCTCACCGAAGATTCTCTCCGCAGCTCAGCATAAACTTGTGTGAGTTTTTCCATGTCAGAATCATGAAACCTTGGGAATATGTTCAACTTGGCATAGGTAAAGTACTTCTTCAGCAAATCTTGAGAAAGAACCTGAAACAAGATGGAGAATCTCTCTATGATTAAAAATCAAAGGAAAAGATGACAAAAAACAAACAGAAAAAAGAAGACGATGGTAAGAGCTTGAGCATGCCACCTCTGGATCAACTGGCCTGGCAGAGGCTTGATCTTCCTGAGACTCGCCATAGGACCTATCATCTATATTAGCACCCTTGGCCTGTGATTTGAAATGACTATCAACTACAAACTCTGCAAGCATCTCATCTGCTATGGGGTCAACCACGTCCTGCAATTAATCAAACTTCCTTCCTGGTAAGATTGAGTAGACATGTAAAAAAGAAAAATCAGAGTTTGTAGAAGAGTTACCTTGACAACACAGAGGATGTCAAAACGAGAAACGATGGGATCTGTCAACTCGACATTCTGTGAAAATGTTTTGGAGGAGTCGTATCTGACAGGTTGATTGAAATAAGAAGTTAACACTTGAAAAACTTGTTGCAAATTCAAATGTTTTCGCATTTGGCCCGCCTGATGAGTATCCCATTAAAAAAAAAAAACTCTGCATGCTTTTCCTCGACCAATTTTCAGTTTTAGAAACTAAATAAATTTATCAACTTGAATACCTTCCTCCAACAGGATTTGCAGCGGCAATAACAGAGCACCGAGCCTGGAGAGAAGTAACAATGCCAGCCTTGGATATACTAATACTCTGCTGCTCCATTGCTTCATGGATGCTCACCCTGATCATGGGTAGATCTTTATTGCTCACAACAGGAACAGGAACTCAGATTACCAAGAAATAAACAAACGTTTCCATACCTGTCCTGATCATTCATCTTGTCAAACTCATCAATCAGGCAGATCCCTTTATCGGCTAGAACAAGGGCTCCTCCTTCAAGGGTCCACTCTCTTGTCACTGGGTCCTTGTGCACTGCAGCCGTTAGACCAACAGCAGAAGCCCCTTTACCAGTAGTATACACGGCCCTCTGTCCAGTCTTTTCAACATACCTGAGAAAAAAATATCATCCTTGGTTAATGCACCATTGCCATTATACCATCTCAAGAAAGAGACCGTTTAGAATTGTCTAAGCATAGGTCTTACTTCAGAAATTGAGATTTTGCCGTGCCAGGATCACCTAGGAGAAGCACGTTGATGTCTCCTCGCAGCCGATGTTTCCCTTCAACATTTTTCTCTTGGCCTCCAAACATAGCAAGAGCTAATGCAGTTTTTATGTTCTCGTGTCCATAGATGGATGGGGCAATAGACTTGATAATCTAAAAATTCAGTTCAAGAATGTAATCATAAGCAGTTTTTTATGATATAACAGAAACCATGGTCCACACAAAAGAAAACAAAAGGAAACTCACTCTTTCCCCTATCCTTGGGTCTTTAGACAACTTTTCAATTTCTTCTTTGTCCTCCTGAGTGAGCTTGTATGCAGAAAAGAGATCCTGCTTCTTTGTGACATAGTTTGCTTCGATTACAGTGGAAAAGACAGGAAATCCATTCTTTGTGTTCAAAGACAAGTCAAAATTATTTGTATATATGCCAGTGACCTCCTGAGAAATACATCACGTGGAAAAAAAAAGACAATGAGGAAGCAGCCACCAAGAAAGCAAGCAAGCAAAAACAAGCAAGTCCAAGAAAGGGATCCTACAATTTCTTCCCCAGGGCGTGCACAGTCAATCAAATCATTCAACAGTATCACTTCCTTGTATCTTGGAAGCCGACCTGCAGGCACAATTCCAGGGCTTTCTTGGAGTGTAAGCTTCTGGTAATTTCTGTATATTGTCTGCAGCAAGACGTAGAAAACTATGTCAACGAGTTTCAAGTCTATGAATCTACTCCATACAACTGCAAAAATAACCTTGTCAAAAACTAGTTAAATTTCTTAAGATCATATTATTTCTGGTTATTAGGACAAGGAAACAAAGATGCTCAACTGAGACTAATACAACAAGGAATATCTGAAATACAAGATTAACGATAATTTCTTCATCCTCTCAGACATTTCAGCAAGGGAAGGGAGAAAAGTGGACAGATATGAGATATTTACCTGCTCAATGTTAACAGTGAATGGTCCTTTTGATTGGCATTCAGGGCAAGAACCAACCTTGACTTCTGAATAAGAATTCTGAAAGAATGGTCCCAAAATTGCTCCACACTTGTTGCAATCATATTTTACCTGCTGCAACTGAGGGAAGACACCAGATCGCCTAGTCACAACTCCTCCAACACGAATCATAGTGTTCAAATGAATTTGCCTGAAAACACAATGTACAAAGTTGAAACATCATGGCAAAGGGGAGAAAAAGTCATAAAAATTAAATAATTAACAATACCTGATGTTTCTGATCTGATCATAGACTGGTAAGTTGGTGATGCGGACATAGATCTTCTGATGGATATTTTTGTAGTTAGGATGCAAATCAAAGACAACTTTCATGGCTACTTCTTCCATGACCTCTAGGACAGATTGAGGGGCATCAGCGAGCCAGATGGCAATATTGGGATGGACATAAATAAATTGTTTGTAATCAATCTCCAAGCTACACTTATTGGCTGCAGACGTAACATTAAATAAGTTCAATGATTAACAACAGCGAGGGCCTGGTCAGTGCATAAATTGTTTAGCATACACAATCACAAGCTAAGATCACATTTGACAGATGTTTCACCTGACACCATTTCATTTATCAGTCGAACATATTCAAAATATCCATCTTCATTCTTTGGATTCACATATGTAAGTAAGAATTCCTTAAACTTCTTAGCAATGAAACGACGAACTTCATCTCTGGTAACCCACTCCCTGAGAGTTCCTTGGACACGGTACATCTCAAACTCGCCTTCATCGCCATCTTCATCCTACATAGGTATCACTTTGGTAATGAGAAAAAATAGCATAATGCTTCGTATGAAACAGCACAAAATTATCTCAAAAATGAAGCGAAAAGATTAAATAATACTGTTCATCACCTCATCTTGATAATCTTCTGTTTGATCAGTCATAGGCACATCTTCCCTTGAATGTCTACTCTGTGATCTACCTGGTGAGCTCTGCAAACCATCATCAGTATCAACATCATCATAGCTTCTTGGGGGCCTGAAATCAGCTCTAGACCTTTTTGAAGGCCTGTAACTGTCATCATCCGTATCTGCAACCAAATTTACAATCATGAACAACTTTCTTAATGTCATACATTCAACAAATTTCTGAAGAAACAGTGAAATTTGAGTTTCACCAAAAAACGATTTCAAGTACCATTAGACATGCTAAGAGAAGTGAAAAGCTAAAATTTTAAAATGTACTTACTGTATAAATAAAATGTGTATCACATAATCATATTAGCTCATATTCGTTATTTGAAGATATTAACTTTATATAAAAAAATATCTCTTAACTTCTAATTATAACACAGGAACAAAATATCCCACAAGAACAAGACTCAACAATGTCAAAAACAGAGGCGCAGCACAATGACATCTAATGAAATTAAGGTGTAAACTATGATACAGGCAGCTTCAAAAACATAGATCGCGTTGAATTTGAATCTATAAACCTCCCAATTAGTTATGACAAAATCAACTAACTTAAACTCACAGAGAGCAAAAAAGAAACTGAATTTGTTTTTTTTTTTAAAAACAGCCAACTTTAGGGTTTCTTTTTTATTTTTATTTTTGCATAACAGCTACAAATTAGTGAAGAAGAAGATACCATTGTCATGTAAAAGCTGAGGGAGCTTCCGATTCGAAAATCTAACATCACGAGCCTCGAGCTCCAACTCAGCCTCCCTTCGATCCTTAATCACCTGATCAGGATCCCTATCATCCTCGAACGATTCGTCCAGCCCCACGGTCTCGTACTGATCATGCTCATCCATTCTCCGATAATCACTACATTTCATCCCACGTATAAATAAACATTCACACAAAAAGCAAATAATCATCATAACAATAAGCGCAATAATTAGTAAACTGACTCCATAAAATTGTCGTTGAATAGATCCTCTCCTTCCTCTTCTTCTTCTTCGGGTTCTTCAGGCTCTTCAGGGAGGATTTGGGGATCAACGGCGGCTTCATCGTCGTCGTCGGTGTAGTTCTGGCTGGTGTTGTGAGGGAGCTGATCGGTGTTGAATCCCGCAGATGTGGTTGGAGAATCCGGCGATGATGGTGGATTTCCAGAATTGCCAGACGCCATTATCTCTTTTTAGGGGGGTTTCTGGAAATGCAAGATTTGGGGAATTCTTTTTTCTCATCCAATACACTGTACTTATGAGAAAGTGGCGGGGGGCGTTGTTTTGGCGGGAAGTATTGGCGCCAATTTGGCATACGTGGCTGCACTCTGGGTCTGGACTATTTTATGAGCTATGGAGCCCAAGTTCATCCTTAATTTTGGGTTAGGCTAGTGTTTGTTTTGGTCCATTTCAGAAATTCGGACTTGAAAGCCCAAATGTTAAATTTGAATTTGGGAAGGCTTCAAGAATCCCAGACAGCAATGGCAATTTGACACCGATAAACAAATAACTGAATTGCGTCTTCTTTTTCCCCTTTATTCTGACAAGAAAGTTCATGTTTATGTTTATCTGTAAATAGAGAAATTTTTTTGATGGAATTTCCAACTCAATCATGCCGATTCAAAAGGCAAGACTAGCGTATAAGAACTCAAATGATAGATTCATGAGTTGCTTTCCACATGAAATGGTTATATTTTTTAAAAATAAATACCAGTTAACTGTTTTAAAAAATATCACATTAATAAAAGTAAAAAACCATCCAAGAAAGAAAAGTGATGATAGAAAAAAAAAAACAGCTAAGGTAAGTCACGGTCTAAAAGAGTTCCTCTCTCTTCTTCATTTGTCTTATTTTTTTAATTTTGTATGGTCTTATTTACTATTCATGAATAGTATTTATTATGCAAAGCTCGTTGAAAATAAATCTTCATACTTGATAAAACCAGGCTCCACTCTCTCATATTTTCTGTTGATTCAGTCAAATGGAGCTGCTTTGTCTCACCTCATTCTCATCTTTCTGTTGATTCAGTCAAATGAAGCTGTTTTGTCTCATCTCATTTTACTATTCGTGAATAGCAATATTTACAAGGTGCTATTTATGCATAATACTAATCATATTATTTATGAATAGTATTTCAACATGTGTTTCTGTATATATTTTTAAGATACTTGTTGGATACTATTCAAGCTATATATTCTCAGGTTTTGAGAGATAGAAGGGGGATCTAAACATTTACCCTTGCATTTCTTCATTATACAGATAAAACGAAACAAGGAACACGCATCCCTTCTCTTTGTACAAAAAACATCATTTTTATCTTCTTGAATTTTCACATGTTTATCACTAGATAAAAGCTCAAATATTAACTTAAGCATTGAAATGTTTCTCTTTCCATGAGAAATTTATTTTACAGGTGCGATTTAGGTCCAAAACTTATCAGTTAAGGAAGGTCATTGTTTTTTTTTTTTGAAGTTTTTTCATGACTTCATCAAAAATATATTCTTTCATGAAAAGGCGTCTTAGCCAAGGTTATCAATTTCATTTTAATTGGCATTTTGTTTTTAATTGAAATAATACATTTTGATTTCAAGGTATTTTATAATGTCATTGCGGGGTTATATTGTTCATATGGGTGTGTGTGTTAAAAAATAAAATATTAATTCAAAATATATAATTTCAATTTAAATCCAAAGATAAATTAACTTGAAATTATATAATTAAAATTTTAAATACAACATCATGTATCTAGATATAATTTCAAAATTTAAGCATTCATATTTAGTAAACACGAGATTATTGGTTTGTGTTATGCTACAAGTCAGATCATTTTTTAAAACATAAAAAGAAACATTTGTATTTTATAGTAGAAAAAATTTTAAACGACGTAGGAGCTGACCTCATCGACTTGATGGGTCCAAAAACAACTTGATGACTGTTAAAAACGTAGTTTGACTATAAAAAATTCAAGACCATATTTTAAAAAATATATTGAGACGATAATATGTTAGATCAACTCGATACAACTTGAGTTAATCTTTCAAATCCATAATTCGAGTCATGAGACCATGATAACCCCTGTATAAAACAATTTGAAACAAATTATAAAGTTTGATTCCCAAGAAACTAATTGTTAAATGACGAGATTAGGAAAAATTCAATCTAAAAAAGAACATAATAAACTGACTTAAGTCTATACGAGTTAACTCGCAAAACTCCTAACCCGGGTCATGAGATTGAGATAATTTAATAGAAAACAAACTAAAACAAATGACAAAGTCTAATTCATAATTAATCAAATATTGAAGGTGTTGAATGATGAAATTGAAAACAAAAATATCAATTAAAAAAAAAAACTTGAGTCAATCGTATTAACCAGCCAAACCTATATAAATATAATTAGCTTCTCAGAGCAAGTATATAAAATAAAATATCACGACAATACTGGTATTTTAACAAAATAAAGTTTAATAAGAACTTATTATAATAAGTATAAAAATGATTACATGATTACACATGTAGCATAATTGTTAGTTTATATTCATGCAAACATATAAAAATATGATAAACTTGCAATTATTATAAAATCTAGCTAGCATGCACGTTGAGCAAATATATAAACTTGCAAGAGATATAGAAAAAACAAACTTAACATGTAAACTAAACAAGTATTGAAACCATATTTAAACAAAATTAGTCCAGAGTGCTTACTTTGAAGTTTTTAGAAAAAGAATTCAACTTGAATTTTTTGTTATTGTCAAGGATTAATAATTTGTCCTCGAGGCTTTATTACCTTCCACTTTATGCAACATGACTAACTTTAATAAACATTCAAGGATTCCAACAATCTCTCTTTGTTTAGGTATATATCTAAATAAGGACTAACGAGTTCAAATAAATTATACTGAATATTTATATACAAAGACCGAACTTAAACTCTGAAATAAAAATCATGAATAGAAGAATAAGTCTAAGAAAAACCAACAATAAATGGATGAAATAACTCAAAAAATTCTTTAATCTACCTTCACCAATTCAAAACATCTATATACAATCATTCTTGTCACACAATTAATGCATTAGTTCATGTACTAATATATTTTAAGAATTTAAAAAAATTACTAATAAGTAGAGATTTAATAACAAAATATTTAATAGCTTTTAGTATTCGGTTAATACTTTAAAAACTAATATCACAATTATTTTCATGTGTTCTTTTTAGAAGCTACAATTACAACTAAGAGCCATGGCTTTCTCAAACGGAGCCATAGTGTCTTACATCGTGCTAAAAGTCACATATGGTCCCTTTACTTTTCAATTAAAGGCAAAAAAAATAAAATTGTATACAAACCAAGTAAGTAACTAAGTGAAAAGGTTAAAAAAACAACTCTCCTGCTTAGAAATAAAATGTCCCTGAAAATTCTTGCTTCCATTAGACCTTTTGTATCTACCTTTGACTGGAAATGATGATTCAATTTGAAGTAGAGGGTTTGTCGATCAAAAGTGTAGAGTAGAAAGCTTTTTAACCCATCAATTATGATTTTGCGTGCGGAGGAGGAGGCGGAGGAGGAGACGGAGGAGGAACTTCAATACTCATGTGTGGCGGCTAGCTAGATCAGCACGCTATCATAATCTCTTTTTGTCAGTGTGGATGATGAGACAATAATGCCGAAGCTTATATATATATATATATAAAGCTTTTGGGCAAGAGACGACGGTGATGTCTTTTGGACCATTTTTTTTATATATATAAAAATAAATTAGACCGGACCACAGCATGACAAAAGCCATCTATCTGGAATATTTAAAACTACAAACCTGTCAGTGACAAACCTTCCATGAGAATTAGAACAGTGGTCAATGATTAAATGGTGGCGAATAAGCTTTTGAAGACTGGGCTAGGACGTGATCGGTTAACTAGACAAATCTTGTTGGATAGCCCCGGTGAGTCCAGGGTATTTTGAGCTTCAAATATTTAGTAATATAATATTTAAAAAATTATCTAATTTTGCACTTTAAAAAAAAACAAGTTATGATAATATTAACAATTTTTACATGAATAATTCTGTATTTTTAAAGTAATTTGCTTATTAATATTGAGTGAGACATGTATTTTTATATTATAATTTTTCTTATATATTTTATTCATATTTATGGCTCTTATATTTTTCATATAAAACTGTAAAAATTATATTATTTATATTTTTTTACTAAAATTTACTTTCATAACCATAATAAGTTTTTACTTAAAAAAAAATGCTTTTCATAAGAAAAAATAAATACATAAATAAAAAAACCAAGATTTTTTATTAAAATTGTACATGTTTTTTCTTTTCTTTT
>Ga0307507_10006341_pt1 | contig 18253 bp, 11 predicted proteins | sample 7_EM_MG_FD_207223 | JGI IMG/M metagenome (GOLD analysis project Ga0307507, IMG submission 207223) | Populus trichocarpa ectomycorrhiza microbial communities from riparian zone in the Pacific Northwest, United States - 7_EM | ecosystem: Host-associated > Plants > Roots > Unclassified | place... | reverse complement strand
ACCATAAGATTATACTAACCATATAACCATAAGATTATACTAACCATATAACCATAAGATTATACTAACCATATAACCATAAGATTATACTAACCATATAACCATAAGATTATACTAACCATATAACTATAAGATTATACTAACCATATAACCATAAGATTATACTAACCATATAACCATAAGATTATACTAACCATATAACCATAAGATTATACTAACCATATAACCATAAGATTATACTAACCATATAACCATAAGATTATACTTAAAGAAGGAAAACAGCTAGGATTTAGACCCCTATATAAAATATCCCAAAATAAACTCTAAGTACTGTAAAAGTACTTAGATAAATACCTAAGTAAAGGATTTATTAGAGCAAGCTCTTTGCTTATAGTTATACCTATAATCTTTATTAAGAAACCTAGTAGCGGTCTGCGCTTTTATATAGACTACTAAGCTCTTAACGCTATTACTATTAAGAATTAGTACCCGCTCCTATTAATTTAAGAGACACTAAACCAATTAAGTAAGGCTCGCTACTATATAAAACTTAACCTTATCTATACATTTAACTATCTCTGTATTGTAAAAGGAGATAAATAGCTTACTGCATTCTGTACTAAGTATAGACTATTTAAATACTTAATAATACCGTTTAGCCTTATAAATGCCCTAAGTTTGTTCTAACACTTTATAAATAATACCCTATAATCTTACCTGGACATTTTTTGTACTGCTTATATTAATAATATCCTAGTATACAGCAATAACCTAACTAAATATAAGAAACACGTTAACCTTATTTTAAAAGCCTTACGTGGAGCTAGCCTATAATTAGATATAGACAAGTACGAATTCTATAAAATAGAAGTCCTATACCTTAGACTTATTATTTCTATAGACGGCATATAAATGGACCTAAAGAAAATCGAAGTAATTATAAACTGGCAAGAACCTAAGAACGTTAAGGATATAAGAGCCTTTATAGGATTTGCTAACTTCTACTAATAGTTTATTAATAACTTCTCTGCCCTGGTCTTACCCCTTATAGTTCTAACCTAAAAAGATAAAACCTTTATCTTTAATAAAGAATATAAGAAGGCCTTTACCTATCTAAAAGTTATATTTACTACCGCACCTATACTTTAACACTTTAACCTAAACTAAAAGAGTATTATAGAAGCCAACTCATCTAACTATATTACTAGAGGCATTTTGTCTTAGTATAATAAGGAAGGAGTACTGTACTCTATAGTATACTTTTTAAAACGACTAAGTCTAGCTAAATATAACTATAAGATCTACAATAAGGAATTATTAGCTATTATTAGATGTTTTAAACAATGGCAACCTAAACTAGAAGGCGCTGGATTTCTGATTAAGGTCCTTAGCAACTATAAAAATCTATAGTACTTTATAACTATAAAATAGCTAAGTTATTGTTAAGCCCGCTAGTTAGAATATCTATCTTATTTCCAATTCTTAATTATATACTACCTAGGTATTTAAGGTTAAAAACCTAATGCCCTAACCTAACGTTTATAAGATATACCAGTATAGGAAGAAGCGCGTGCCTACTGTAATTAAACCCTACTTTGCCCTAAATTATTTAATCCCCTAGCTAAAGACCTTACAGTATACGTCCTTAAAATAACTAATTAATTAGTTAAACAGATTATAATTAATAAATACCCAAATAATGAGTTTATCTAAAAGACACTTAAGCTAATTTAAGATAGTATTAGATGCTCTAAAAAGATCTCTTTAAGTAAATGTGAAGCTCGCGGAGACTGCTTGTACTACTAGAACCGCCTAGTTATACCTAACTATAATAAACTTAAGCTTAAGCTTCTTAAACACGTATACAACCTACTAGTAGCCGGCCACCTAGGCTATAGAAAAACCCTGGAACTACTCTAATAGGAGTACTACTGGCTAAATATATATAATATAATACAAAGGTATATCTCTAGCTACTATACCTACCGACAAGCTAAGGCTTTATATAAGATATATAACGGCTTTCTAAAGCCACTACCTATTCCAAACCGAAGATAGAAGGACATCTCAATTAACTTTATTGTTAAACTCCCTATAAGTAAAGGCTATATAAACATTATAGTAGTTATAAACCAACTATCTAAAATAAGATACTTAATCGCCTGTCCTAATATATTAACACCTACCGTTACCTAACTGTTCCTAAATTATGTATAGAAACTCCACAGACTCCCTAAAATGATTATCTCCAATAGAGGTAGCTAGTTTATCTCTATATTTTGGAAAGAACTAACTACCTAACTCCGCATTAAAGCACTATTATCTATAGTATACTACCTAGAAACGGATGGTTAAACGGAATATATAAATACTATAATAGAACAATATATTCGGATATACACGTCGCATCTATAGAATGACTGGATGGACTGGCTTATATTCACTAAGTTTACTATAAATAACTCCGTCTTAGAAACTATAAAGGTCTCCCTATTCCTAGCCAACTACAGCTAGTATCCACGAATGGGTTTTAAACCCTTTAGTAATATTCCTTATTTGGCTTATTAGGCCTTATAAGTTATAGAAGCAAACAAATTTGTAAGGAAGATAGAAGAACTATAAGAGTTCCTTATTAATAAAATAACATAGGCCTAATCTGTCTATAAAGCTATAGTAAATAAGAACTGAACCCTAGCACTAGCTTACTAAATTAGTAACTTTGTCTGGCTAGATATAAGAAATCTAAACACAAAATAACCTACTAAGAAACTTAATTGGAAGAACGCTGGCCCTTATAAGGTTAAAAAAGTTGTTTCTCTTTATACCTACTAACTAAAGCTCCCTAATACGGTTAAAATCTATCCTATATTTTATACGTCAGTCCTCTGCCCTGCCGTCCCTATATTAGACGTCCTGCCTGGATAGATTTAAGACCTTCCCCCACCAGTTAAAGTGGATGGTGAGGATAAGTACCTTGTTAAAAGAGTTAATGATATTAAGTACGACAAACGGAAACGCAAATATATATACCTTATAAAATAGAGAGGTTTTACTAAACCCTTATAGGAACCTGCCAACTTTATAGAACTTATATAAGCCGTAGAAGACTTTTATAAACTCTACCTAAAACTACTATAGCCCTATCTTATAGATGCTCGAGTTTAAAGGGGGGGTACTGTTATGGGATACCCCCGTAATACCTTATATACGTCTACCTGTTTCCACCAACTGAATAACCGGAGATTAACTATAAGACGGCAATCTAACAGCAATCTACCGTATTTTGCCGCAATCTACTGTCTCTACTATTAGAGTTGCTAACTAGTAACTTTAAGGACCTCTAACTACTAAATTCTGCTAAGTTCTACTAGAACCGCCACCTAAGCTCTACCCTGCCTGTATATAGTATAGTACCCGTTAACCTAGTAACTAAGCGAACGTTATATACCCTTTTTCCCCTGTTTCCTACTTTCTTTTCCTTACGTAACGTCTTAACTTTATTACGCAGTTTATATACATAGCTTAATAATATCTACTTCGCTATATATTATTACCGCTTGTGCTCGCTCCGTAACACCTTGTCTATTTTATTACTAATATCTTTTAAAATCGCGATAAATGGTTAGAAGTATTTAATTAAAGGTTCTAAATAGCTCTAATGACGTTATAATCAAAATATAATTGTGTTATTAACTCTAAACGTAATACAATATAAGTTGAATTGTGTACCAAGTGAAGCTGTGTGAGTCAGAATATTAACACTGCCCGAGGTTTTAGCGCCTTGGCAAGCACCAACGGAGCTTTCGGCAACACTGGCCGAGCTGTATGCTCTTAGCGGGAGCTATCAGCATTCGAGCGAAATACTGGCTGCACTACCCACGGGCGCTACCCGTAGAGGCAACCTACAGACGTCAAATAGAGGCAATAGCACCCAATCTAGTTCTTACAGCGCCTCGTAGAGCACTCCGTAGCCCTACCAGTTAACTAAGCACGATCTTGAAGGTGTTATACACTTTAATTTTCACGATTTGGGTGTAAACAAAGTCAACACACATGATATTCTAACTTCAAGTGGAAGGATCTAAGCTTGTTTGGGTAGGGGGTGTATGCGTATCATTTAGGGGTGGTATGATTATCGTTTCCCTAACGTAATCCACCACCAAGTGGCGCCTACCACCATGTGGTGCCCCACCAAAAATTAGAAAATTCGTACTTTAATATCTTAACAACCACTTAATAATAAATTCTAAAAATTTAGATTTGGGCTTTTATATATACTCTATAACTTTGATTAAAATTATATAGTAAATAGTTTAGCAGTTTTTAAGATATTAAAATTTAGTAGCTAAACTAAGGCCAAATTACTATATTTTAAAAACTACTAAACTATTTACTATATAACTTTTATAAAAGCTATAGAGTATATATAAAAGCCCCAATCCAAATTTTTAGAATTTATTATTACGTGGTTGTTGAGATATTAAAGTACGAATTCTCCAATTTTTGGTGAGTTTTGATGGGGCGCCACATGGTGGTGGGCGCCACTTGGTGGTGGATTACGTTATATTAATATGGCGTTATTGAAAAGTACTGAATCCTTATCGATAAGTATTGAATATAAAACAACACTGGCTGCCGCTTCCTCATGTGGCCTGACCTGACTTCCAATCAGCAATGCAGGTGGCTTTATGCATTTACGAGAACTTGCTCTAGGCCACGTAAAAGTGCGGGGAAGAGCATATACTAAATCCCAACAGCATCTATTAAATCTATCCGCTAATCAGTTCCCATCCATGAACCCCTTAGGGTTCTCGTATCAAAAAAATAAACAGGCTAAGATGCTCCCCCCATCACGTTTCGAACCCGGCACTATCCTGTGGCTACCACACGAGCGCCGTCTCCCATACAATACGCCCGACCTCGGTGACACCGTCCCCGACGATTACTTTGGTCGTCCCGTCCTTTTTCTCGCCACCAACCCATCCGACGACGCAGCATGGATCTTAATTGTCCGAACCTCTTAGTACACTAACCCATCCATTCAGCTCACCACCTTCGACGACCTTGGCCCCTCTAACGCATACCTCCGCCGCCATGGCCATTCTGCTGGAGAATACCTCCCCCTCCACCCAGCACCCGAACGCTTTGCCATCCCCAAGCTCTTCCTAGAAGAACCCCAGTCCCTCGTCCGCAAAAACTGGGTCTTTGTCAGGGAGCCTTACCGCTGTCCCAAAGTCTGGCTTGAGGAAGCCCGGGATGATCGATGGAGTAATCCGCAGCTAAGTGAGGACAGTAGGAAGATAGAGAAGGGGTCATTCGATGATTTGGTGCGGTATGCGCGGCTAATGGGTGGTATTCGGGGGTGTACAGCGGGCTGCTGCGGCATCGTGGCAGGTCGAGTGGCAATGCTAGGCAAGAGGATGAGCATACGAGCCTTCTTCCGCACGATGATGGACCAATGAATGGGGTGGGATCTGGAGCTGTCGGCTCATCTAGGAAGAGACGAGGATCTAGGAAGAGACGAGGAGGTTGGTTTTGCTTATGTTGTTAGTTTGGTGTCCGTCGGGGATTAAGCCAGAAGTACGCATTTTTGGAAGAAAGTTGGAGATTTGGGCCCGGGATTGAAAGCATGTTTTAATAAAAACGGACAGTACCGCATATCAGTTGGTGTGCTAGGGCGAAGGTACGCCTGTAGGGGTTAATTTTAGTGGTGTAGGAAGGTGGGGCCTACAATTGCGGATAATCGAAGGGAATATCGTAAGCACAACAGTTGCAAATAAAAACACAAAATTTTATACTGTTGGGAATACAGGCAAGTTGCCGTCACGTGTCGCCGCGGCACTAGCGTGGCGAGGAGCCTTAAGCTCCTCACCCTTCCTCAAGCAGGAGAAAAGAATAGAATAACAATTATTATACTATCTACGAACCGTAGCTATGTAATATCACCTTATATTACCAACACTGATTAGTGGTTAACTTTACTATTATACTATAGAACAGCTAGGTATTCCACCAAGAAGAGATAAGCCACTGTACCAGTGCTACTTATGCTAGAGGAAGCTGTCTTTTAAGGTCAGAACTGGTCCTAAACCTTAAATAGAACTCTTCCACGAATCTAAGGATCTAAAGGCCAGAACTGGTCCTAAGCCTTTCCCAGATTATAGATTCTTGCGTCCATTACGTAGAACAACACGCTTTACGAGTCTTCGCGATTTAAGGCCAGAACTGGTCCTGAGCCCTATAATCGCAAATATACGTCACGAACGCGTACTAAACAACGAACGCGTACCAAACGACAATTGATAATCCCTACATTAATAATACCTCCTCTTCTATAACCCTATAACACTTCCCTTCCTCCGAAAACATGGCTAGTGATTAGAGAGACTCCTTACCACTAGGGGTAGCCACGTACGCGAAACTTATTAATGAAGATTAGGACGAATTTCCTGTTTTTAATATAACAACCTGTACCGTAAAATAAGTTAATGGCTTTCTTCTATACCATATTCTATTTTACTAAAGTAGACACTACGCCGATGTACAACTATGGGAATATTTTAGGGAGGATTTTATAGGATGGACTATTGACACCTAGGCACTTGGCAATGTTAATATTGTTTAGAATTTTTAAGACTTCCTTTAGGAGAATGGAGTATTTGTCCCTATAGATAGGGGTATTATTAGAGACAATATTTAGGAGCAGGTCCTTAACGTAAAGGAAGAGCACAAATGGACTTTATAAGAGATTAAGCACTAAATATGTACTATAAAGAAGTTTAACTTTTAATAGAATCCTAATAACGAACAGCCACAATTAACACCTTTCTATAGTCCCCTACTAGCTATATAAGCATCTCTAGCCTAACTACTAGCTGCTCTACTAATTCCACTAGCTATTCTAACTGCTGCACCACCAGTTGTCCCAATCGCTGTACTACTAGAGACGCTTTAACCTCCATAGCAACCTCCGCAAGAATCTCCGCAGCAATCTTAGTAGCAAGCTCTATAAGAACCACTATAGATAACCTTAGGCTATTAAACACCTTAAGTTCCTTAGCCTTAAGTTCCTTAGGCTGCTATATCTTAACCCATGCCTTAAGCTCCGTCCCACCAGAGATTCTCAACATTATTTAACTTAAGCGCTAAGATATTTCCTCTAACCCCTACCGTGACTAGATAACTGGCATAATAAGCTAGATCTGTAAATAATATCCTAATCTACTAGCAGTAAGCTTAATAAGAACCTCCGCAGCAACCTCCGCAGCAATCTCTATAGCAATCTCCGCAGCAATCTCCGTAATAACCTCCGCAATAACCTTTGTCTTTAGTTCCCCAGTATCTACCAATTTAACACCACAGTGCATTTTCGGTCACGCTTAAAGATTGTGCCAGTAGCTCCTATTATAGTAAGATTACTGGAAAATTAGATAACTTAAGATCTGCAATTAGTACCACTATTCGCTCTTATAAGGCATAGTAATTCTACTTTAATAACTACCCTTAGCAGGAGCTTAATTACGGCGAATACGATAGTTATAATAACGGCTAGTACTGCACTAATTGCTCCTACGGATAAAGTGGGTATAGATAAGGCCGTGGCAGCTATAATAGACGCAGAGGCTCTGGCTACCGCGGAGGAGGCTCTTGTAGAGGATCTAGTAGAGGTAGATTCTGAAATGGAGCCGGATATCAATAAGCTCCACAACTCTATTTTAACGATATAGTTCCCTAGTTAATCTACCCAGGATTTCCTAGTAAGAAAGTATTACGTACTAAAAGGCAATTTGAGGTTATAACAGTTTAAGGTTTACTACTTAGTTAACCACCATTTCTTTAGTAAATTTGGGATAGCGAGACTTATATTACAATAGCAATAGTAAGTAAGGAGGATTGATATTTGTTACGCTAGTTGAGCGGTATATATATGTAGATGGCAACCGCAAAAGAAGAGTTGCTAGTGTTGGGAATATAGGCAAGTTGCCGTTACGCGAGGCAAGTTGCTGTCACGTGAGGCAAGTTGCCGTCACGTGTCGCCGCGGCACTAGCGTGGCGAGGAGCCTTAAGCTCCTCACCCTTCCTCAAGCAGGAGAAAAGAATAGAACAACAATCATCATACTATCTACGAACCGTAGCTACGTGATATCACCTTGTGTTACCAACATATACTATCATTTCATTTATCTAACCGTTATTATTTAGTAGAAAATTGTCCATTAGCTCAAACACTCTAACTAAGGAAAGCTAATGGTGCAACTTTATCTATCCAAAATTTTAAACGGGCAAGGACGTGAAGTATAAACATATAGTGTGGTCTCAGACACAAATATAAGAACAAAGTTCTTCTCTAGGAGATGTGTAATATTCTTAACACCAGCTTTTACTTCTTCATATCAAACATTTTCTTTGAATTGGTGAATAGGGGCTCGTAATATCTAAGGTTAATGGGAACCTAGTACATCAAATCTCACCCAACAAAGTTGAAGCATGTAGAAGCATATTTAGATATAGGAACGCTGCATTCAACCAAGGACATACCTGAAATTAAGGTTCCGCGTCTGCCTAGCAAAACCTCCCACAAGAACGTCTCGTACGCGTGGCCCGAAAACAAAATGTTTTGTGGACGAGTGACAGGGAAAAACGAAGTAGATACACAACTCCTCCGATGGTGATTACAAGAGTGTTGGTAAGGGCTTCCGAGGAACTGCTTTGAAAAGCCAGTGAAAGAATGATAGTTTTCCAGCACATCCCACTCTAAGCTTCGTTCAGTGGATCCATGGAATCGTTGCGTGATACTCACACCCGGTGACTGCAGATATGCCGGACTAGTCTATGTCTAGGAAGGCGTTCGTCAACTTCATTTGTCTGAAGAGATTAGGGCTCGCTTGTTCACTCCGGAGCTTTTGAGAATTTATTAGTCAAAGTTCCTGCCACAATTCAAGATGTTAGATTACTTTTACCTCAAACTAGTATTCAATGCCTCTAGGAAGATACTCCTCGTTCAGCAGGATGACGATGACGACGTGGCGGCTCAGATTTGAGAATATGGGTAATATATACGAACCGGCATTTCTTACACTTGAGAGTAGCTCAGCAGTGAATGCGAGTACAGGTCTCTCCGGAACTCGATACGGTACATGAAGACCCATTACTCGGGGTACTGGGATTTTGAAGGGCCATCCCAGCTATGGCTATGCAAGAGTCATACGATATTTAAACGCGCCGCTGCTACTCGCAGACTAGAGGTTGGACTTTCTAAGAAGAGAAACCATTTTACGGTCAAATTGTCTTCACTGACTATCAAGCCTATCTCAGTTGTAGAACTACGTCTTAGTAAGAGGACACCATCGGGGAACTTCTTGTTTTACATTCGTCTGGAGAGGGAAGAATAAGAACGTATTAGATAAGTAATACGTAGTATACATTGTTTATCCGACGAAAAATGAATTATAAATTATGTTAGTGTCAATTCGTGAATTAACTTTACTCTATTATAGAATCTTGAATTAAGGATTATGTATGCTTGTGAGGGATTCTTACGATGAGAAATTGTTCAAAGAAGTAGAAAAAATTTACAAATATTCAAGTCTAATATGATTCTTCTGTACCATCGATTTTAAAACGATCACGTCCCTTCGTACGTTGCGCGTTTTCCTCCACTTTCCAGTCTCTCCTCTTCAATACTCATCCCCGCACTTGTCGATCCTACCCACGGTAACCTAGTCCAATTTGATCTGCTCGATCTCGTACTCTGCGGACTCTGAGGGGGGCTATATGAGTCCTGCGGAGGACTTTGCGGGCTTTGTAGTGACGGGGAGTTATGTGGGCTCTCTAGCTCTGCCCGGGCTCGCGCGCTCTCCCCAGAGAGCTCAGATAATCGATGCGGCAATGATTTACGAGTGATGCTTTGTGTAGGCGAAGCCGGCTCGCCGTTTGCATTCCTCGAGTATGGTATATAGCCAGCGGGAAGTTCGAATGCAGGCTTCATGACTGGGTCATCCGGGTTATAGAGGGCTGAGTGATATGGAGCAGGTGTTGAGTAAGCTGGGAGTGATGAGTCTGCTAAAATTTCAGGCGCGCCGTTCGGGCTAGATAATAGATAGGTATGGTAAGAGAATTTACCTGGTGGGGGTATCGCTTTAGGATCTCCAATTATTGCTGCGGCGGGAGGAAAAGGTAGTCGTCTGTTGACTTCATCATTTCTTGATTTCCGGGATTTTGCTGCGTGCCGGCAGTAGTATATAAGAAGAGCAATGATAATAGCCAGAACTGCAACGCCGCCGGCTGCACCACCAGCAATGGCTCCAACTGGAGCGCTTTTCGAAGCCGCTGTAACTGCTGTGGGGCTTTGTGTTGATGTGGTTGAAGTTTCTGAAGTTGCGGTAGAGGCTGATGATGCTCTTGTTGATACAGTGGAAGTGGAAGCTGCCGCTGACGAGATCGTAGAGCTTGAACGACTGGACGTTGTTGATGAAGTTGCTGTGGAAGATCCACCGCTCGGGGAGAATGCTGCTGCAACTGCGAGGTTTGAGCTCAGAAAGCCAGGTGTAAGATCATCCGTTGGACATCCATTCTGTTGGCATGGGTTGGATTTGCAGCATCCCATGAATGCTGGCTTTACGTTTGTGCATGTATACCATTTGCCGGCTGAACACTCCTGGTCGGGAAACTGGCCATAGTAATTTGGGTTGAAGCTGGCTGGCTCAAGATTTCCTGCGGGACAATCAATGTCGCAAGGCTGGCTTTTACAGCAGCCGACAAAATTTGAGCCGTAGCCGCACGAGTACCAAGTACCGCCACTAGGGCAATAGGGACCAAAAACTTGACGTTTGTGGTTGGGCGGCATTATTTTAGAGAGTATCGAAGCTCAACCAGGGTAATAGCTTGCAAGGTAAAGTCTGCATAGGAAAACAGCGAGCGGGACAGAGCCATGGTTATGAGCAAAATGATTTCCTGCAGCTAGTTAGAAAAACTCCTAGAACAGCACCTTTGGGGTCCAGCCTTATTCCTCGGTGCGAGTGACCAAACACTCTGTTGGCCTGTTGCCATCTCCTATCCCGCTTCGCGGCAGAAGAAGCTGAAGCATAAGATACGGGTTTTGGATTCGCTGCGCGGAAAGGATGACTATGGTGGGGGCGGAGCTAAAAGCGGTATATTCTTTGTCGTGGATCGTTGGCGAACTGCTAACTCTTTGCGAAAATCAAGATTAAGCGAGCCATCTAATGTCATACGTGTATAAGCTATCCCGTGTTTCATATCTTCATCATTTATATTTGATGGATTTGATAAGTTATGAACAGTGTAAGAGCTGCGAGCACAGGAAACACTTGGAGATCACGGAACATGAAAGGAATGAAGAAAATGCTACGAGCAGACATAAGAAATATGGAAACTCTAACGAACTTCTTAATGTTTATTCGCTCATAGAACCCAAGTCATCTCATAGCCAACCCTGGTTTAACATTAAAAAATATCTTTTCCAACTGCCTTGATCACTCCAACAAAAACTCAAGTAGTAAAGCGCAAAGGGAAAAGATTAGATACCAGAATCATCCTCGGTCACCGAATTAGCTGTCGTATACGTCTCCCACGCTGCGCAAGTCGAATTCAATGTATCATAATCGATCAACGCTGAAATTTCGCTGTATCTCTCAACAAACTGGATGGCAAAACCTTCGGCTGTATGCCAACCGATATGGCAGTGCATGAGCCAAGCACCTGGATTGTTGGTTTCAAACGCAAGGACCAGATAACCAGACGCTGGAAGCATGGCCGTATCGCGACGAGGTGGGTTTGACAGACTCAACGAGACTGATGAATTGTAGGTACCAGTGCCTTGCGCTAGGACGAAGAAGTCATGCCCGTGCAGGTGTATTGGATGTGGTACTGCCACTTGCGTCTCAATAATCACGTAGGCCCACTCATCAGCTTCCGGCAACTCTATGACGCCGCTCGTATTTGTGAAATCTGTGTCGCCATTGTAGACTTGTAATAATGTGGGATCATTCCACTCCACGACCATCGATGTGCCGTTCATGTACCATCGGAAGAGGCTGTTGCTGTTTTTGCCAACGGTAACGGTTTCATCTTCATCCCAATATTCGGTCGACACGGTCTTTGAGACGTATGGCACGAGATCGCTGACGTCTTCATCGTCACAGCTATCCGTATACGAGTAGGCCGTTGTGGTGGGCGTTGAAGCTGTGCTTCCATAGTAGACAATACCTTTAATGTTGTCTGCACTGTCGTTGTCTGAGCAAGCAACCTGTGGGATCGCACGCATCCAGAAATTGTCTGCTACCGAAGACTGATCCGCAGTTACGATGACGTCGTATCGTTGGCCTTGAAATTTATCGCATTAGTCTAGCTAACTTCTGCAAAGCGCGTCAAACTGTAACTTACCGATACCAATGTTGAGTACGGTTGTGTTATAAGGAACGATAGGAACGAGGTCGTTCGCAATGACCATGAGTGTATGGTTGTCGATGGAAAATTTGAAATGCGTATCGATTGCTCCGTTCACCAAGCGGAGCCTATATGAAGTGCCGGCCGTGAAGGACATGTTAAACCTAGAGCCAGTCTGGCTGCTTGAGTCGTCCTCCCCATAAACATTTGTGCCGTTAATTAAGCCGTTGTCCAGTGTTGGCGGGCCTGACACTTGTGCAGAAGTGTAAAGCTCGTCGACAGTCTGATGGCTCCAGTCGGTAAGGAATAGAACGCCTTTATCTTCATCATAATTCGCTGTAGCCGGACCGTTGATTATGATACCTCCAAAGACACCTTCCCAAGCTTGTAACGCAAAATGGGAGTGATACCATGTCGAGCCATACTGCGTCGCTCTCCAGGTGTACGTTATGGAATCTCCCGGAGCTGTAGGGCATTGAGTGATAGATGAAACACCATCTTGCTGATTGGTAAAGTTTTGACGTATGCCATGAAAATGAATACTGGTGCCGTTCTGACTCGAAGTTAAGCTGTTTGTGACATGCACAACCACGGTGTCTCCCCAGTCAGCTTCGATGGTAGGCCCTGGAATGCTCCCGTTAACAGTAAGAGCAGATCGGGAATAGCCATCAGGAGCTACCGTGACTTCTGTCAACTCAAAATAATATTCGCGGGTAACTCCAGTGTCGGGGACTTCGGTCGTATAGTCGGTACTAATATCGTAGTCGCACCATATAGTTCTGTTGCTAGCGGAATTTCCAGAGCAAGTGGCCCGAGGATAAAGGAATGAATGATAAGGGGCTGCAGCAGCTGTGGCAATACCGCCTATGAAGACGAAAGATGCAAACTTCATTGCTCCGCGCATCTTCCAAAGGGAAAAAGAAGAATTTTTAAGATACAACGAGGACTAAGGGAGGGAGGGCGTCCGCAGAATCGCAAAGCAAATGAGTGAAAACTTAATGAATGGTAGTATATGAGAAGTAATGATGAGAAACTAAATTGATATACACAGCAAGTTCCAGAAAACATAAATACATTTTTATACTCCAACCCCCAAGACTTCTAGATGACGTTTGACATAAGCTCGGGCTCATGAGAAATACCGTGTTCAGACAGTGATGATGCTAAACCGCACACGTAGACCCAGTAAAATCTATTGAAACGCTACGATATGGCCATGAGTGCTACGTGTCTATGAAACGTCATGTAGAAAAGGAGTAATTCTCCCACTTTAGAGCCTAAAATTGGGATTTGTGCTTTGTGTGCGGACCATTTCATTAAGATTGAAGAGACTATGTAACCCGGAAATGAATATATTGAAACAGGGAGGCCGCAAGGTGTACCTGAAATTTACCTGAACTCTCAAGGATCCATGAACAGCTTACGAAAAGTTCTTCGATCCCTACTCGAGCATGGGACCGGCACGGGCTTCTTGTTCAGATATGGTAGGTCGGCCCCACTAAATTAGTTAAGCTTCATTCGCCAGGGGCCGGCTGGTCTTGTTTTGGTGGAGAACATCGATCTGCACAGCCACAGAGCAACGTAGACCCTTGGAACGGACCGTGCCGGGTCCGCCCCTGGCACTAAACCGTTCTCGAAACCGCCCCATCGACTTGTAAAAGTTTTCTATCATGGGCTATTGATCTGACGCGTCCTATGATGGAGTCAGAAACGTAATCTATCCTGGCGGGGCTGCGTTACCCACAATTGCCAAACCTTCAAAATGGGCTCAGTCCCAAGATATATGTAGAGGACAAGGCTCTCACTCCAGTCGCCACTCTTTTCTCTGCTAAATACATCATTCCTTCGTCTACTTTCTAACAAAATACATATTCTTCTCACTATCTATCAATCTTCTTTAGAATCATGTTCGTAACAACTTCGCCTGTTATCGGCTTTCTTCTCCTTGCTGCAAGTGTTCTTGCTTCTGCGTCTCCACTTTTGGGTCGCGCCGCCTCATCCGATTCATTCGGTCTCTACGCCTACGGCAGCGGTATCGGCGGACTCCCAGTATTCTATTCTGATGGTATGCCAAGATAGAATTTCTACCTACACATTACAACACCCAACTAATCACCCATAGGCCATGCCTACATTGGACATAGACCCCCACCAAACGCTACTTCCTCGGCCAACATAACTTGTACGTATATCCTCAGAATCTAAATTATTAAGCCATTGGGTTCTATATTGATTCGAAATCTTATAGTAACTAAAAATCCCGATGACTCCGTTGGTTGGTTTGCTAACCCCAATACTACAACTTCTTCCAACGCAACCTGGGCGAATGCATCGTTCTATGTACCCAGTCCTGAAGCGTCATCTCACCAAGTAGGCTTCACTTCAAATGCCACTTCGTATCAAATATCATCTGGTTTCACCTTTTACGGCCACGTCACATTCTTGGTGGCATCCTCGGGGGGCTGGGAGGCTTTGTTCTATGCCAAGCCCACGGCATCCTCCGGAATCTGGTCGCTGATGTGGAACCAGACTGGCGAAACTGACAGTAGCGCTGTGCCAGTGGCACTGAAGGATTCCACGCCACCAACAATTTAAGCCGACGTTCTGAACTGCACTGTTATCTTCTGGTTGCTACCAGCCTTCCAATACGGACTATGACAACCTCAATGAATTACACTCAAAGATCAAGTGCTATTATAGAACCAAAGAGGAGAAGAGTTGTTGATATGTATTGTAGTCATTTAAGATGCGTCTTCAAGTTTTATAAGCAACCATGCTAGAACTACGTTCAATCAGTGTTCTTGTCCATATTCAATGTTGATTAACAATTATTGAATATTGCATGTTGATGTTTAATATTCAATGTCAATATTTATCCGTGGTCTTTGTAGCTGCGCCTTGACCACCCACCCTTCGGGTGGGTGGTTGACATCCAAATCGCTAGGACAACTCAATCGCCAGGGTTTAAAAGAATCAATTATATAGCACCACTACAGTAATAACTACAAGTCTTCCTGCCGTTTACGTGCTTTATCGCATTTACTATATTCATCCTTAGAGTTATTAATAGTCTTAGGCTTTAGTGTTAGTGTTTTAGCCTACTTTTTACGCTTATTTATGAGCTTCTTTTTATTAGCTACCCTTCTCTTTTTAGCTAGTAAACAACCTTCTAAAACTATAATTACCCAAAACTTCTATATAAACTTTTTAGCACTAGCCTTCTACTTTTAGTATTACTTATTCTTAGCCTAAGTCTCTTTTAGTTGCTATTTAAGAGATCTAAATACCTAAAGTTAAAAATTTGCCCCATATATATATTTCTATATAGCCTTATTTAGGTCCTTATTCTCTTACTCCTTTTAATTCTACCTAATATACTAAGCTAGGTTACTTACCTACCTAAGTATTTTTAGTTTTATAATATTAATAGTCATTAAATATAAGTCCTTCTCTAGTATAGCCTTAGGTAATAGAGGTAGTTTATTGAGTACCTTCTCTAGATTAAATAGGTAAAGGCCGGTCTCTATAAATACTACTTTAATTATTACCTTTCTAAATATACGCTTCTATACGTTAGAAATAAGGTAAGGAAATTTTATCTTATTAATCTTAAATACGCTAGTATAGTAAGCCTAGTTTACGGCTTTACTAGACTAGTACTTAAATAGCCAAAAGACGACTATATTAAGTGGCTATATCTTATACATAAGATATAAGGGAAAGTAGGCTAGTAAAATCTTCTAGTGAATATAGTATTATATAAATTTTAGCGTCTTATAAAAGCCGTAGCCGTTAAAAAAAAACAAGAAGCCTATATCTCTTTATCCGGCTTTATATAAAGATATTTATTTAAAGCGAAGTCACGCCTCTTCCGAATAGCGACATCTATATCTATTACAATCAACCTTTTGGCTTTTCGCTTTAAAATAAAGCTTATTTAATAGAGAATTTGTTATCTATTCGTTTTATGGCCTCAATAATGTTATGCCGTACGGCGCTGTATTGTTGTTGCGATAAAACGTCTTACTCAGAGAATGGCGAACAGTTTCGCGATTTTTACAGCTGTTAATAAGTAGTCTTTCCTGACAATTTTTCCCACAGGGGTTTTTAATAGGTTTTAAATTGACGCTTTCTAGCTTCCTCCTCCTTACTACGTCGTCGTTATTAATAGCCTTTGATATTACCCTAGATTATCCAAATAGTCTTTTAATAATCCCCTTAGGCTTAAAGAGACGATATATATTCCTACTTTTATATTAGTTGTTAGGCGCAGGCCTTATACCGCTAGGTTCTAACGGTACGCGTTGTTGGGGCAATGAGTGTGTAATCATCTACTACTACTTGAGATAGTAGGGAACCTATGACGGTGCTAGAGCGCGTTACCTACTACTTTCTAGGCATTCTGCCAAATTCTGCCAAATTCTGCCGGCACTACTTATAGAGCCAACCAATTAGGATTTTCCATCCCCGGGATGGAAAATCGCTATTGGCTCGCTTATTACTAGCGCCTTAGCAACCCCTTTATATCTTACCAGTCTCTAATAAACCTCTTCTTCTCCTTAGCTTAGTATTCTTATATAGTAACAATCTACAAGCTTTAGTTTAGAAGCAATTATATAAGCCTGTTATATTATATTAAACTTTCCCTACCTTGCCTAGGAAGGCCTTAATAATATCCCACCCTAAAAAAAGACCTTTATCTATAATAACGTGTTAATGCATTATACTTAGACACTAAAAAACTTATACTACCTTGCCTAGAAAGGCCCTAATAATATCCCACTTTTATAGGCTAGACTATACTTAACCTATACCCCTAAAAAAACCCTAGAATTAAAACTAAATGTTAGTTACACAAGGTGATATCACGTAGCTACGGTTCGTAGATAGTATAATGGTTATTCTTCTTTTTAATAGGAATAAGGAAAGGGGTAAGGAACTTAAGGTTCCTTACCACGCTAGGGCCATGTTAGCACATGACGGCAATATGCCTGGCGTGACGGCAGCTTGCCTTATTCCCGACACTGGCAACTCTTCTTTTTATGGTTGCTATCTATATATATACAAACAGACAGGATGTGACAATACCAAACAATATGCGATAATACCAAACAATATGCAACAATACTAAACAATATGCGACAATACCAAACAATATGCGATAATACTAAACAATATGCGACAATACCAAATAATATACAACAATACCAAATAATATGCGACAATATGCGACAATGCGGCAGTTGGCAGATAATATAAAGACGGGTAGGCCGCCAAGGCGCTAGTAGTAAGCGAGCCAATAGCAATTTTCCATCCTAGGGATAAAAAATCCTGATTAGCTGGTTTAAGTTAGGGTCTATAGAATGTTATACTCCTACTCCCTTTTAACCCAACCTTTAACTTATATATGTAGAGTGTTTGTGTTAACAAACGTTTTTAGAGCCTTGTTTAGGTTTGCCTTTGTTATTATATCTACTGGGTTATCTTAACTATTAATCCATTAAATCTTAAAGAGTTCTTGCCGTTTGTAGGATTAATAAAGTGCTATAATATTAATTATAAGGCGCTTCTTCTTTATAGTACCAAGCTTAACCAAGCACTTATAGAGGGAGTATGAATTGGTGTATACGATTATAGGGATAATAGGAAGTTCGAGTTAATCTATAATTATCTTTAGGGTAGTTCCAATTGCAATTGCTATATTAACTCCGCTAACTATTCTATATATCTCTAACGCCAAAACACTTTAGGTAACGCGCTTGCTCTTAGTTAAGCTCTAATAGATAAGGTTGCTATAGATTATAAAGTTATTCTCTCTAGTAAACTTGTTTGTAATAATAATCTTATA
>Ga0307507_10006340_pt1 | contig 18254 bp, 19 predicted proteins | sample 7_EM_MG_FD_207223 | JGI IMG/M metagenome (GOLD analysis project Ga0307507, IMG submission 207223) | Populus trichocarpa ectomycorrhiza microbial communities from riparian zone in the Pacific Northwest, United States - 7_EM | ecosystem: Host-associated > Plants > Roots > Unclassified | place... | reverse complement strand
CGCGATGAAAGGCAAGGTTTTTTGAACAATTAAAGGCGAGATTGGTCGCAAGAAAAGCCTTCAGAAAGTATTCTTCGAAGTCGCGTTGATTAAACCCTGCAGGCGTTGCCAGATCGATAATTCTACATCTATTCCCAGTTTTAGGGCCTCTTTGCAATAGTGTAAGAACATCTGTACTGCCTGGGCTTCCGGTCTGAGTCTCATATCCATGAAACTTTCGAGATTTTTGACAAGCCGAGGATCTGTTATGATCATGCATCGAACTAGTACCCGTCCCGCTTGGATGAGCTAGAACCTTTCTGCACATAATACACATAACTCGAGGGGTGCCAATCCCACGGCCCAAACGGTCTGCACATTGTTGAAAGTATTTCCACATCTCTGCTCCCTGAAGATCAGAGTTCCATATTATCTTCTTCTTTCCAGCATACTTCGCAGTATATGCTATATACCCTGGTGTTTCTTGCCACCACTCCATCCAACTCTCATGGTATTCTTTGGTATAGAGAAAAAAGTTTCCAAAGATCTCAAATGGATTCGTATTGGTTGCTGGCAAAGGTGCGGCTGCCGGATACAGCATATTCCGAGCATGATCTTGGTTTCCAGGGGGTAGCGAGACTTGATCAGAGTGTAAGGGTCTTGTGCAACTTGAAAAGGGTGCTCATGAGATCAGTTGACTCATAGGTTTTCACATGACGACGCAATAGCGTGTCATCGGTTTATTGTTATTGGTTGATATTTGACATGACGCACGATTGAGGTTATGTGGTTTTGACATGACGCACGATTGTGGTCATGTGGTTTATGTATTTCACACATGACTCATAGTTATGAGTCATGGGTTTTGCGCATGTGACCCCGTTAGGGCACATGACTTGTTTTATGAGTTTTGATTGGTTGCGAGACAAGGCGCAGCGGACTCGGACGAGTCAGCTGATGGATTTCACACTATGACTCACTATGAGTCATGAGTCGCGGGACGCGAGGGTACGAGTCACGCAGGGTGAGGGTTGAGGGAAGAACCCCTATATAAGGGCACCCTCGGGGCAGGAGATTTGGGTTCTTCACGCAACCATCTAAGTTCTTTCATGCTATTTACTTTCAATACAAAGATCTTTATCTCTCACGCTTTCGGGAATCGGGACACGACTGTCTCATAGAAGCCTAGCGATCGAGGTTGCTAGATAGGAGTCAACGGACTTAGCTATCGCAACAGATATTCGGCTAAAAGGAAGTGATCGTGAGGAAGACTATCGGTTACCTGCTGCAAGTATCACCCGGAGAGGAGAGGATTGTAACACATAAGGGAATATTTTTTGCTTATGTACCACCAGTTTATAATAAACACTCAACTCCATTATATTTCTCTATCCTGGCAATAGGTCATTGCAGTATAGGCGACTTTTTTCAGATGGCCTGCCCTGTACCATGCTATCTTACATAATTCTCACAATACTTGCAGATATCCTCTATAGAGTACTACTTTAATCTTGGATGCAGTTGCTCTAGAACCCGGTATCACAAACTGTGACTAAGCATGGCAGACTCTCACATGACTAATAGTTATTAGTCATCGGTTTATTATCTTTCATGCTATGTGATCAGTTGACTCATAGGGTTTTACATGACAACGCAATAGCGTGTCATTGGTTGATTGTTATTGATTGATATTTGACATGACGCACAATTGTGGTCATGTGATTTATGTATTTCGCACATGACTCATAGTCATGAGTCATGGTTTTCACGCATGTGATCCGGTTAGGGCACATGACTTGGTTTATGGGTTTTGATTGGTGGCGAGATAGGGCGCAGTTGACTCGGACAAGTCAGCTGATGGATTTCACACTATGACTCATTATGAGTCATGATTGTGTGACGCGAGGGTATGAGTCACGCAGGGTTAGATTTGAGGAAAGAACCCCTCTATAAGGGCACCCTCAAGGTATGGGATTTGGGTTCTTCACTCAACCATCTAAGTTCTTTCATATACTATACTTTCAATACAAAGATCTTAACTATCACGCTTTCAGAAATAAAAGATACGACTCTCTTATAAAAGCCTGGCGATCAACGTTGCTAGATCGGAGTCAACAGGCCTAGCTATCGCAACAGAAATTGAGCCTACAGAAGTGATCGCTAGCGAGTTATCGGTTACCTGCTGCAAGTATCACCTTAGAGGCGAGGATTGTAACATTTGGTTACGTCAACCAGCAGCATCTAACAAACATTCAAAACGGAGACCAACAACGCAAACAACATCAACCCCCTAGCGGAAAATCTAGACCTTTCATCACTAGGAGAAGGACTAGCAAGGGCCTTAACGGAAGGGAGGGCACCCAGCCCTACAACACCAGAACCACCATCGCCACGTGGATGAGAAGAAACAGAAGAACAAGGAAGGACACGACGAAACATGATGGGGGCTACAGCAGGACAAGGAGGGGCGTCATCCGCAGAAACAACCCCGATCCTAAACCCAGAACAGATGAGACAAATCATCATATCCTTAAGTGGAGGGACCTTGAAGCCCAAGGCCAAGGAACCGGAGGTTTACCGAGGAGAACGACACAAACTACGAGGATGGCTAGCCCAACTCATAGTGTACAACAGGACAGTAGGATGGCAGGACGGCCATGATGAGGAAAAAATCCTCTATGCACGAAGTCTCCTAAGGGACGACGCAAGAACCTGGATCACACCTAACGCAGAAGAACGAATCACCCCATAAAGGGACAATTCGGCAGGATTCAAAGCAGAATTACAAACACAATTTGGCGTTATTAACGCCAAGGGAGAAGCAAGGATCAGAGTGAAAAACTTCAAACAAGGGAAATCATCAATCACCGAATACGGGAACGAATTCCGCCTCGTGGCTAGCGAAGCCGAGTTGGACGACTCAACCAGAGGAGAAGTGATCTTAGGAGGGATGAACACAGAACTCCATAATGCCTAGGGGGCAAGCAGCGAACAATAGGCAGACCTCGAAGCCCTAGCCCAATGGGCCATCCGGAAGGAGACCAAACTTGTGATGTCAGACATATTGAAGAATCACCATCAACAAAAAACTTTCAACCAGAAGCTACCACACCACAAAACCCAGACGGGACATATCGAACCCCAAATAATAACAATCAGAACTACGGCCACCCCATGGAATTAGCTGCTCCCAGAAAACAACTAAGGTTCAACATCTCAAGAGAGGAATTCCAACGGAGAATTCAAGAACGGCTATGCCTTAAATGCGCACAACCTGGACACTTGGCCAGGGACTGTACAAGAAAGGAGGGCCCCAAACCATTCAACACACAAAGCAGGAGTTGGCAAGCCACGAAGAAACCTGCCCCTTGGCATACTAGACCTAAGATCAGAGAAATCGAGGTCGAGCAGGAACCTGAGCAGTCGGGAAACGACCAATGTCCCCAGCAAAGGATGGTTTGAGGGACAAACCCGAACGAAAACCCATCATCAGGGAAAATTACTATGCGGCACTCCACTACACGGACACACTCGATAACGACAAAGACCATATTATGGTCAAGATACAACTACACGGCAACATGGAGTCAGTCACTATCAATGCCATGATTGCCTCAGGAGCAAGAGAAGACTTCATCGACCGAGAAGTCTGCAATAACCACAGGATCAAGACGATCAAAGCAAAAAGCCCCAGAGAGATTTACCTCGCGGACAGAAAACCTAGCGCTATGGGTCCTGTCACCCATCTGACGAAAGTGCCTATGGACATTAGTAGCCATAGGGAATTGGCTACCTTCCAAGTGGCAAACCTCCAAAACCATGAGGTTATCCTTGGGATGCCATAGTTAAGAGGACACAACGCAACAATCGATTGGAACGACAAAAAGATCACATTCAACAGCGAACGAGGTATGACTTGGTATCTCAACAGTTCGCCCCTTGCCTGTGCCGTACTTGAAGAAAAAGCCCTGGAAGAGAATCTCATCACCCGATTCTCCAAGGTCCAGGCCAAGAAAGGCCCGGGGGCCTGTGACCAGGGTGTCAGAGTTAAGAAACTATCCGCGGAGGCCAGGGCGCCTACGAAAGGATCAGCAAGACCGGCAGGACATGACCTGTATGCAGACAAAGGAGCCGACGTTCCTGCCAGAGGGCAAGCCATTGTTGTGATGGGGATAGCTATCGGATTACCTTACAACCCCTATGGACGAATTGCACCACGAAGCAGTGTAGCAGTCAAATACCGACTCATGAGAAATGCAGGTGTGATAGACTCCGACTACAGAGGAGAAGTGAAAGTGGTCCTAGCCAATCTAGGAGACCAACCATACCGAGTGGAAAAGGGAGACCGAATAGCACAACTGATTATCAAAAAAATCGACACCCAGGAACCACAAGAAGTAACCCAGCTGGACGATACTAAGAGAGGAGATCAGGGGTTCGGAAGCTCAGAAAGCACCATGGACCAAGGAGTCATGGGCCAGAAGGCAAAATCACATATGGAAATCAAAGAAATATCGGCAAGGGCTTTTGGGCAGTTCTACCGACCCGGAGAAATGACCAGCATTCTAAGATAAAATGAGATCGAAAACGAAATTCACCTAGAAGCTATCAACCTTATCACCGAACTGGCGATAAAAAAACAAAAAGAACAACGAGGACCAGGATATTAGGGACAAAGTTCCACAGGAATATCATCATCTGTTGGATGTATTCGAAAAAAGAGAAAAAACGACAGTTCTACCTCACCGACCAGGCATCCATCTAGGAATCGGTCTGGAAGAAGGAAAGACGGTACCCATCAAGAAGATATACACCCTCAGTTAGAACCAATTGTAAGAACTTCACCGAAACATCAAACTGAACGAAGAAAGAGGATGGATCCGGAGGGTAAAGTAAGGAAGAGCATCATCGCCAATCATGTTTGTCAAGAAAAAAGATGGGAAACTCAGGCTCTGCGGCGATTATCAAGCACTCAACGAGGTTACGAAAAAGGATCGACATCTGCTACCGCTAATTAGCCAAGCACTAGATATACTGGGAGGAGCCAAATACTTCACCAAGCTGGACATCATGAACGCCTACCACAACATTCGGATCAGAGAAGGGGACGAATGGAAGACAACCTTTTGAACAAATATTGGGACATACAAATACCTAGTCATGCCGTTGAGGCTATGCAACGCACCAGCGGCGTTCCAATGATGGATTAATGTGGTCCATATGGAACACATCGACATGTGTTGCATCGTCTATCTAGATGACGTACTCATATATTGGCACACCCTACAAGAACACTGAAAAGACGTTAGCAACATCCTCGAGGGAATACGAAAGTCGGGGATCAAGGTCAAACCGTCCAAATACGAATTCCATCAAAGCAAACCAGAGTACCTAGGATTTATCATTGGACTAGAAGGGGTCAAGACAGACCCAGTTAAGACACAAGCCATCTGGGACTGGACAACACCCAAGATAATCAAGTATATCCAATGCTTCCTAGGATTCTGCAACTTCTACCGACGATTTATAGAAGGTTTCAGCAGGACGGCCAAACCGCTATACACGAAAACAAAGAAGGAATACAGTGGCAACTGGGAATGGAGAGACAAAGACCAGCAAGCATTCGATGAATTAAGGAAAAAACTTACCAGAGCACCAGTACTGGTCTACTTCAACCCCCTTGCACCGACCAAAATCGAAACAGACGCCTCGAAATACGTATGCTCCGGTATAGTGTCACAACAATGCCAGGACGGAAAAGGAGACCAGTGGCGTATCGATCCAAGACAATGTCAAACGCCGAATGCAACTACGACATACACAATAAGGAACTACTGGCGATAGTGCAGGCATTCCACGAATGGAAGAGATACACGAGAGGAAATCCAAAACGGATACGGGTCTTCACAGACGACAAGAACCTAGTCACCTTCATGACGACGAAGGAACTAGGTGAACGACAAGCACGATGGATGCGAGAACTAAGTCAATACAACTTCAAAATTGAATACTGACCAGGAAAGGAGGGAGGGAAGCCAGACACCCTCACGAGAAGTGAAGGAGACCTACCCACGGCAGGAGATAAGAGCTTCACCCGAAATGTGGGAATCCTACTCCTGAAAGAAGGATACTGGGATATCCTAGAGACCAAAGAAATCAAGCTCGACATATTGGAAACAACCCAATTTTGGGACAAAGACGAAGGAGAAATACAGAGAGCCAGTAAGGACGACAACGAAATCCAGGATATCAAAAGAACCCTGGACGAAGGAAAGAAAGAAATGAAAGGAATAGCACTGGCACTATGTCAATGGAAGGACGACCTGTTATGGTACCAGGGAAGGATTTGGATACCAAACAAGGAAGGGATACGAACGAGTCTTATCACCAAACACCACGACCTTCCACAAGCAGGACATGGGCAAACGGCAAAAACTACCGAACTCATCAGTCGACGATACTACTGGCCAAAGATAAGAGAAGACATCAAACGATTCAGAAAAAATTGCGACACATGTCTGAGGAGCAAAGTGGTCCGACATGCGCCCTACGGATTGCTCCAATCAAACGAGGCCCCCGATTGACCGTGGAAATCAATAGCTATGGACTTTATTACCGATCTGTCGAAATTGGAAGGATATGACACCATACTGGTGGTCATCTATCTGCTGACCAAAATGAGCCATTTCATTCCATGCTCGAAGGACATAAACGCCCCGCAGTTCGCCAATCTCTTCATGAGATAGAGAGTCAGGCTACACGGACTGCCAGACGATATCATCACCGACAGGGAGACACTATTTACCTCAGACCTATGGAAAGAAACTAGGGAGAAAGTAGGAATTGAAAGAAGACTCAGCATGCCCTTCCACCCACAAACAGACGGACAAACTGAACAAACCAACACCATACTGCCACAATACCTACGAGAATGCATCAATTATCAACAAGACAATTGGTGTGGATACCTACCACTCGGGGACTTTGCATACAACAACGGTCAAAAGGAGACCATGAAGAACACACCCTTCTTTGCAAATTACGGAATCAACCCCGAATACGTGATGATCGGTCATCTGAGCCAACGAATGCAAACCAAACCAGAAGAAATGACGCAACTACATGAGTCATTAAGGAACGAAATGGTGGCTGCGGAATTACGACAAATGAAATACTACGATCTACGCAGAAAGCCCGATCCAAACCTACAGTCAGGAGATATGGTATGGTTGTTGCCACGCAACATCAAGACCACAAGTCCATCGAAAAAATTTGACTAACAAAAAATCGGACAATTCAAAATCTTGGCCAGGATTGGGAGAAGCGCATATAAGCTGGCCTTACCACCCTCAATGGCCATACACAACACATTCCACATCTCCCACCTCGAACCTTACCAAGACAACCAATTCCCCGCCCAGATCAAAGAACCCCCTCCTCCTATTCACATCGAAGGAGAAGATGAATACGAACTCGACGAATACGAACTCGACGAAATCATCGACTCTCAACTCCACTACAACAAGCTCCAATACCGAGCCAAGTGGAAAGGATATTCACCAGAGCACGACAAAGTCTGCTACCCGGCAGAAAACTTCAACAATGCTGAACACGCAGTCCAACGATGCCACTGGCGCTACCCAAGAAAGCCCGCAGTGGATACAGGTCACGATCAACAGATCGTCCTCCGCACCTCCCCCTGTCATCAAACAAGAACGACTCTCACGCAGACCAGAGAGCAACGACCAACGCATGGCCCACAACGCTACCCCCACTAGCCCACACTACGCAGGCTCACCAAGAAGTGAGGTAACACACACCTCCATGAGTTGGACGGACTGCCACAACGACCAATGCCAGATACACCTCGGCGAAAAACAAGGGTCAGGCTGGTATCCACAATTCCCCAGGAGATCGAGACGACCAAGCGTCGCCCACGACCACCACTGGCGACAAGAAATGGAAGCGAACCCAGGAGAGCACTGGGCTCCCCAACAACCTCGCCATGCGAAGGGCAAGAAGGGCTTATCACGAAATCACGAGCTGGGAGCATTGTTTGAACAACAAGTCCAATGATCACGGATGGGAAAGGGTGGACGCCGGCTATTACCCCCAACAAGGGGGAGAAAAAAGGACACTGTCAAAGAATGACAGGAGGGAACACAAGAAGAGAAGAGCCGTGAGTACACGGCTAGGGAGGGAGGGGAGCGAAAAAACGAGTCCAGACTTGGAAGCCCTGGAAAGACAAATTTCAGACATCCGAAGCCAACTCGATCGTGCTGCCCAAATCATTGTGGCAAAGGACAACGACCTCGAACGACTTGACAAGGAGAAGGAAAAACTCAAACAAGCCTACACTCGAGTCAAACAGAGGATGGGCCAAATCGGGTCCAGGCTCTGGAGAGAAGGAGTTTAGCATCGTGGGACCGATGCAAAAGGGGAAAGAGAGCTAATGTCACAAACTGTGACTAAGCAAGGCAGACTATCACATGACTAATAGTTATTAGTCATTGGTTTGTTATCTTTCACACTATGAGATCAGTTGACTCATAGGGTTTTACATGACGACGCAATAGCGTGTCATTAGTTCATTGTTATTGGTTGATATTTGACATGAGGCATGATGGTGGTCATGTGGTTTATGTATTTCGCACATGACTCATAGTCATGAGTGATGGGTTTCACGCATGTGACCCCGTTAGGGCACATGACTTGTTTTATGAGTTTTGATGGGTGGCGAGATAGGGCGCAGTTGACTCGGACGAGTCAGCTGATGGATTTCACACTATGACTCACTATGAGTCATGAGTCCTGTGACGCGAGGGTATGAGTCACACAGGGTTAGGGTTGAGGAAAGAACCCCTATACAATGGCACCCTCGAGGTATGGGATTTGGGTCACGAACCATCTCCTCTACACACTCGGCGATTGAAATCTCAACACCATGAGAATTGATCGTCAACATCCACCACCCCCCCACTCTCAGTGAGCTGCACCTGCACTCCCCGTGAGCTGCACCCCCCCCCTCCCGCCTTACCTCACTTATCATGTCCTTGGGCCCTGGCGTCCTTGTTTCTAGGGGTCGTTTTGCTCTATCACCCCCTCTCTCGGCTTGCGCTTCGCTGTCTCGCTTAGCGTTTGCACAGTCGGCAACACCCTCTCGCCCAAGTTACAGACAGCTGTGACTACAATTCGCACTAGGAGGAAACCTTTCAACAGGCCACGGTCGATTTCTCCATTCTCTTCATCTTCGCTAGAGACTGCTTAGTCAGACACGCCCACGGTTACTGGTAGTTTCTACGGTCATTGGGTCTACCCCTCCTTTCCCCCACAAGCTCTCATCCCGTTTTGCTCTGTTACAGCCACAATCCACTGACTCCGCTGGCACCCTACTGCCCCTCCGCCTCACCTTCTGATTTCTCCATGGTCGCGCCCCTCGGTTACGCTCAGTCGTCGTATTGCACTGACTCAGTGGCGGATGTCAACGCCTTGGGTTCTTACTAATGCTAGCAACACCGCTTTGGTTTCGAGTGGCCCCCGCACCCCCATTGTTCTTCCTTTATTGTCTGTTACTTTGGGTTTCATAGTGGTTATAACAATTATTTATTTTGTTGTTGGTGTCGACGGCAAGGGTTTTCCTGTTGATTCCTCCCCCTGTATTTATTTGATTTTCTTCTTCCGCCCCTTTAGTCGGAGTTTGATTTCCTATTTTGCGTGGCTGGTGTGCATTGGTCTCATACCAGAGGGACTTGGGTTGATGGTTTTTTCCCTGGCGCCGGGGTGGATAAAAAACAGGGGATGGGGTTTTTTCTTTACCATAGCTAGCGCTGCACGTAGTCTTTGTTCCCAGTAGTTGAATAATACAAAGCACATGAAAAATCACTGAAAAAAAAAAAGGTATGGGATTTGGGTTCTTCACGCAACCATCTAAGTTCTTCCATATACTATACTTTCAATACAAAGATGTTATCTATCATGCTTTCAGAAATAAAAGACACGACTGTCTTATAAAAGCCTAGCGATCGACGTTGCTAGATAGGAGTCAATGGACTTAGCTATCGCAACAGAAATTGGGCTAAGAGAAGTGATCGTTAGCGACCTATCAGTTACCTGCTGCAAGTATCACCTAAGAAGCGAGGATTGTAACACCCGGTCGTATCTGGTTTTCCCAGACGTGTAAGGTCCGTACCTAGTATTTCCTGACCCGTAGTATTGCCGTCTTGCAGCACCTGGTACGCCCGGGCCCGGACTGCTTGTATCCAGAAGAAATCCGTGCTTGACCCTTCATCCAGAATTGCAATTTGTGTCTCCTGCACTCAAATCAACTAAGGCACCCGGTGTTTCTAGTGCAAAGTACAATTTTTCTTGATGAACCACCTCGCTAGCCTCCAGCAGAACCACCTCATCACTCTCAGCCATCTTCTCACTAACTCAACCTCCTCTCTTCTCCTGTAACACTAGCTGGTGATTCCTCTTGGATAGCATTCAAACATCATGCTGGTACCAACTCACTTTCTTCTCCAGCTCTAGAATTCTCTCCTCAGCTCCTGCTGCTGTAACAATAGTATTTTTTAGCAACTGTGGTCGCTGAAAATGACTTAGAAGCTTGCTCAACCATGTTCAATTGATTCTTACATATTTCAATAAGATGAGGGAGATAAAATAATAAATCGAAGTTATAAATTAAAACTTTTAAGAATAAAACAACCATGAAGAAGAAGCTTAATAGTTAAAGACTCAAGGCTATTGTGGGATCGGAATCCAGGATCGCTTATTGTCACGGTCAATATACCGAATGTGATTGATTACCATGTATTGGTATTTCAAAGACTGGGGTTGGGTTAGAAGACTTTGTAGATACGAGTGTACTCTAGTAACCCTTACCCACGTTGTTCCTGTGGCAAATGGAGTGCATTCGGCCATGCAAAATCTCGATAATGGGTTTTCCTCTACCCAATCTTTCCACCCCCACACCTTGCCTAAATGTGCATATGATTGATATATCTTTCTATTTTCTGAATATCTAGCTTGTTGTCCATCAAAACATGGAGAGAAAATAGAAATAAAAGTCATTGAGGAATCTTGATAATACTTTGGGGAATACCGGTATTGACCACAGCACGTGGATAGCCGCTCGGGCAATTGAATGGCAACAAGATGTAGACTATTATTATTGCTACTCGTATAATATTATGAAGGCTTCCGCTGAAACAGGACGCTATGAATACTACACAAAGAGAATCTCAACAGGTAATGAAGGTGAAAAAATGAAAAAATGAAACATGAGGATTGTACAGACAAGATTGTAAAGCGCATCCAATCCAAAAAACACTAAAATAGCAATTACCACCAAGCATCGTGGACGGTGCGAAATAATTCACCAGAATCCCCCTACTCCTGGTCCTCCAAAAAATGCGAAACATAGAAAAATTAGCAGGGTCAAAGTCGGATTGAAAAAAGGGGATTCTAAAACCGAGCCGAGAGAAAGGATAAGGCTAAGTGGGGCCATATATGAGTACAATCGACTTGGTGGAGGCTGTTTAAGCGGTGGAGGGAGCTTCTGTGGAGGCCCAGGTGGGGCAGATCCCGGGCCAGGGGGGTCATCGACTAAGGGTAAGGGGATATCCTGCGTGGTAGTGAATGGATGTATTACTCCTAGGTGTGAAGCAATCTTACTAGTGCTAGGGCTTGGCATTCGATCGCGAGTTTCAAACAATTCGCAATTGGAGCTTCTAGCTGCCGATAGTAGATTCACTGCACCCCCCCAGCCCATGGAGGTGGCATATGACAAGGGTGTCCGGCCATCGGCATCCGGTGAATTAGGGTTGACATCCCTGCGGCCCAGAAGCAGCTTGATTACACCTTCATGTCCTCGCGAGGCAGCAAATGACAGAGGCGTTCGACCGCTACTATCACGGGAATCGGGATTAGCATCCCCGCGGTCCAGAAGTAGCTTCACTATACCCTCAGCCCCCGAAACGGCAGCATATGATAGAGGTGTCCGACCACTGCCATCCAATGAAGTTGGATTGACACCCCCATGTTCTAAAAACAGCTTCGCTAGACCGTGTCGCCTCCATTGGGCAGTATACGATAAGGGTGTCCGACCAGTACTATTCGATGAGTCGGGATCGACGTCCACGCGTTCCAGGAGCAGTTTCACTACACCTTCATGTCCCCTCGAGGCAGCATGTGACAGGGGTGTTCGGCCATTGCTATCCGATAAATCGGGATTGACACCCGGATACCCTAAAAATTGCTTTACTAGATCCTCCCGTCCCCACTTGGCCGCATACGATAGAGGTGTTAGGCCATTACTATCCGATGAATTGGGATTGATACCCGAGCTCTCCACAAGTAACTTCACTACGCCCCTATGTCTCCCCACCGCAGCATATGATAGTGCGGGTCGAGAGCTGCTATCTGGTGAGTTGGGATCGACATCTCCGCATCCTAGAAGCAGCTTGACCACACCTTCATGTCCTCTCGAGGCAGCATATGACAGAGGTGTTCGGCCATTGCCATCCGATAAATCAGGACAGACACCTTCGCATTCGAGAAAGAGCTTCACTACACTCTCATCTGCCGAAAGGACGGCATAGGAGAGAGGTGTCTGACCACGGTTATCCGACGAATTGGGGTCAACATCCCTGTGGCCGAGAAGGAGTTTCACTGCGCCGTCATATCCTCTTGAGGCAGCATGTGATAAGGGCGTTCGGCCTTTGCTGTCGGATACATTAGGCTTAATACCCTCGTGTTCGAGAAAGAGCTTCACTACACGCTCATCTTGTGAAATGGCAGCATATAATAGAGGTGTCCAACCACTAATATCCGACGAATTGGGATCGACATCCCTGTGGCCCAGAAGTAGCTTCACTCCACCTTCATATCCTCTCGAGGCAGCATGTGATAGAGGCGTTCGGCCCTCACTATCGGATAAATTGGGATTGACACCCTCGTATTCGAGAAGGAGCGTCACTACACCCTCGTCCTCTGAAATGACAGCATATAAGAGAGGAGTCCGACGACGGCTGTCCAATGAATTGGGGTCAACATCCTGGTGACCGAGAAGCAGCTTCACTATGCCCTCATATCCTCTCGAGGCAGCATGTGATAGAGGCGTTCGGTCATTGTTATCCGACAAATTCGGCTTGACACCCCCGTGTTCGAGAAAGAGCTTCACTACACGCTTATCCTTCGAAATGATAGCATACGATAGAGGCGTCTGCCCACTGCTATCAGATAAATTGGGATTGACGTCCCTGTGGCCCAGAAGCAGCTTCACTACACCCTGATATCCTCTCGAGGCAGCATGTGATAGGGGTGTTCGGCCATCGCTATCCGATAAATTGGGATTAACATTCCCGTATTCCAGGAGCAGTTTAACTACACCTTCATGTCCTCTTGAGGCAGCATGCGATAGGGGTGTCCGGCTATCTTTATCCGCTAGATCGGGATTGACATTTACACGCCCCAAAAGCAGCCTCACTCCACTTTCATATCCTCTCGAGGCAGCGTGTGATAGTGGTGTTCGATCTTCACTATCTGATAAATTGGGATTGACGCCCACGTGTTCGAGAAAGAGTTTCACTACACACTCATACTCCGAAATGACAGCATATGATAGAGGTGTCTGATGACGGATATCTGATAAATCGGGATCGATATCCCCGCGTCCCAGAAGTAGCTTGACTACACCTTCATCTCCTCTTGAGGCAGCAAAAGACAGGGGTGTTCGGCCATTGCTATCCGGTATATTGGGATTAACGTCCCCGTGTTCCAGAAGGAGCTTGGTTACACCTTCGTATCCTCTGGAGGCAGCATGAGATAGGGGTGTCCGATCTTTGCTATCTGATAAATTAGGATTGACATCCCCGTGGTCGAGAAAGAGCTTCACTATACCCTCGTCCTCCGAAATGACAGCATATGATAGAGGTGTCTGACCACCCATATCCGACGAACAGGGATTGACATCCCCGCATCTCAGAAGGGCTTTCACTACACCTTCATGCCCTCTCGATGCAGCAAATAACAAAGGCGTTCTGCCGCTGCTGTCAGGTGAATCGGGATTGACACCCCCGTGTTCCAAAAGTAACTCCACTACACCCACAGACCCGGAAATGGCAGCAAATGACAGGGGTGCTCGGCCATTGCCATCCGATAAATTGGGGTTGGCGCTTCCACGTTCCAAAAACAGCTTGACTAGGTCCTCTCGCCCCCACTTGGCAGCATACGATAGAGGAGTTAGGCCATCACTATCTGATGAATTAGGATCGATATCCGGGTTTTCCACAAGTAGCTTCAATACACCTTCATGTCTCTCCGCAGCAGCAAATGATAGCGGGGGTCGACCACTGCTATCAGGGGAATTAGGATCGACACCCCTGCAACCCAGAAGCAGCTTCACTACACCTTCATGTCCCCTAGAGGCAGCAAATGACAGGGGAGTTCGGCCGCTGCTGTCGGATAAATTAGGATCGGCATCCTCGCGTTCGAGAAACAGCTTCACTACACCCTCATCCTGCGAAAAGACAGCATATGATAGAGGTGTCTGACCATTGATATCCGATGAATTGGGATTGACATCCCTGCAGCCCAGAAGTAGCTTCGCCACACCTTCATGCCCTCTCAAGGCAGCAAAGGCCAGGGGTGTTCGGCCGCTGCCATCCGAGAAATCGGGAATGACACCCTGGTGTTCCAGAAGTAGTCTCACTACACCCTCAAGCCCTCTCGAGGCAGCAAAAGACAAAGGTGTTCGGCCGCTGCTATCCGATAAATTGCGATCAACATCCTCGCGCTCGAGAAACAGCTCCACTACATCCTCATCCTGCGAAATGACAGCATATGATAGTGGCGTCTGACCACTGATATCTGGTAAATTGGGATTGACATTCCCGTGTCGTAGGAGCAGCATCACTACACTTTTATGTCCACTCTGGACTGCAAGTGATAAGGGTGTTCGGCCATTGGTATCCGATGAATTGGGATTGACATCCCCGTGCTCCAGAAGTAGCTTCACAGCACCTTCATTCCCCGACCCCGCAGCAAACGAGAATACTGTGCGACCGTCCCGAATGACCAGGTCGGGTCTGGTATCTCTTTGATTTAGAAGTAGCTCCACCACCCTGTCATTTCCATATCTTACAGCCCACATCAATGGTGTATCACCCCTAGAATCACGTCCATTCACGTCCCACCGTCCCTTCTCCAGCATGGCACCCGCAATTGCTGCAATCCCCAAAAATGCAATGCAATGTAGTCCGCTGATTCCATGAACATCTTCACCACGATACGACTTACGTATCTCGGCCCGCCAGAGAATAGTGGCAGATACCTGGCTCTCGTATCCGTCAAGCAGTCGCAATGCTCGAGATTTCACCTGCTCAGTCACCTCTCTAGCTGCATGGGTTCCCCAGAAACGTGTAGCGTATTCAAGAAACGGCCATGCCGCCTGGGCTTCATAGAGGTCTGGCTGCCGCTCCCGGACTGAGGGAGAGTTCAAATAGGTGAGGCAGATTTCGGCCATCATCGATTGAGGGGTTCCAAATACGGTGGGATTCGTTCCAAGACACTCCTGAAGTGTGAGATGCAGGAGACGGACCGTCGACGCATTTTCGTCAATTGTGACAAGTCCTAAAGTGCAGCCTAGTATAGTCCTTACCGAGGGCACATTGTCGATAGTAAACCCTTCCTCCCTTAGGTCTACCCCTAGTGCATGGCGCAACTCCTCCGATCTCAAGGGCCGCTCAGAGCGGGAAACCAGCATTAGGGCCGCCATCCCAAGCTTCGATTTGCTTCCATCCTGCCGTCTTATCCGGTCTAATGTCGTGTTGTATGCATCATGTAAGCCGAGGCCGTTAGCCATTCTATCCAGTGCTTGTCTCTTCTGGTGAACGGTCATCGCTGTAAGAATTGCGTCCATACCGAGGCAAACAAGAAGAAATCTTTACACCACTGTTAGCACTATAGAATTCAACATCTCGTGTTTATACATACATTCCCGAGACGTTTTCTGGAATAACCCTCCTTATAGCCGCTCGCAATCCCTCGTCCAAAGTATTTGTGTCTAGGTCCTCATTCAATCTCTCCTCAATGTATCTTCCTATATCGTCCGAAGTTGGTTCTATTTTAACCATATCAACTTTTCCGAGAAAATAGCGCTCCACCTCCGTTCTAACCTGAGGCCTTCCGGTAAGGAATAGTCGAGTGTGTGGGCAGCTCCGAACAATGCCCTGTAGAGAGTTCCAGAGTTGAGCTCGGTGCTTTGTAGGGAACTCGTCCAAGGCATCGATACAAATAACGCTCCGTCTCAAACTTGGAAGAAACTTAGTGAGCATACCGACAATCTCAGGAAGCCGGAGCCCACAACCGTCAGACTGGCTTTTTGCACGCTCGAATGCCTGTTGCACCTCATCGGGGATTTCCTCCAATGCTCCGACAACCTGCCTCAACACTGACCCTAATACAGCACTTGCAGATTGCATATTCTGCGTACTAAAATCGCAATACACATAAGCGACGGTGAAATCATAGACCGTGTAGCTCTGACTAATCCCGTTGGGAAGTGTATCGATTACAAGAGAGCTGCGCCGTTATTTTAGCACTGCACTCGCTTGGGGTGTCACTGCGGTTCATACCTCTCATTGAGAAGGGTATCGATTACAAGAGAGCTGCGCCGCTATTTTAGCACTGCACTCGCTTGGGGAGTCACGGTGGTTCATACCTGATATACGTCTTGCCAGCCCCTGGATGCCCATAACAGAATAGGACAGGTTTTGCTACCCCGGCCTCGAATGCGCACCATGTAGAAAAGCTTTGGTCGCGAAGTAGCCAATCCCCCACTCCCTCCACCCGTGAATCACGAACAGCCTGGTGCCTTTCCCGAGATGCCAACGGAGATATCCACTCTAGAACCTGGCGTTTCTCATCGGATATGGATATATTGCATTCATTTAATTCAATATTATTGTAACTGTCTGTGATGTTCCCACAGTTAATGTTGTAGTCACCGTAGTTGGTGTTCTGGCGATACATTTCTTGGCTCACTTTGTCTAGCGTATCGGTTTTGCTGTTGAAATTTGTTGCCGAAATTTTGCTTAACTGTGCTGTTAAAGCTAAGCTAGGGAGGGCGCGAGGACAAGTTCGACAACAGACGAGGAGATCGCGGGAGGCGATCTGGGGGTGGAAAACCCCTTGCCACGTTCAGGTTACACATTAGAAGTCCCACCAATGCGGCTCAGCGCGGCTCAAATTGTCGGATTCTCAGCCCAAGAATCGCGAACTAAACTAGAATTGCCGGTACCATCCGGTACATACAGCATCATTGCAGGCTCCGGAAATCGCCGGAAAGCCTATCCAAGCCCAGCATTCAGAAGTCCCCACTCCTCACCCCGCATCACCAGCCTCTCGCCCACGGATCGTAAACCAAGTGGTCTCACCATGTCCCAGGATGAACCCGTTCGAACTGTACTCGTACCAGACCTTCTATATCTCAACAGGCTTCCTATTATTTCCCCGCTAAGAGAGGCCGCCCACAACCACTGAAGGAAATTACCACCGTTCAAGCACGGCATGGTTCCAAGAAATACAAATCAATACTTCGACCAGTCGACGATATTACCTTCAAATCCGTGTCGCTAAAAAAATGCACCCCCTCAACTTAAGATCGAAGCAATCTTAGAAATAGTAGTTTTGGTAAGGAGCTAGACTGATATCAAGTTAGTACTCGGGTGGTCATTAAAGATTGGAGGACATAACCCCTATCTCCATAGAGATTTGCGTGGGTTCGATGGAAATATTTTTTCCATTTTTACTGACCCCAAGTACTTGGCCATTCAAAATGTCAGCGGATGATTTGCATTTATTAGTGCTTAGCTTAGCCCAAAAGCGTCCGGAGACTCCCCAAATGCCCAAGTACGATACTCGCGGGGAGTTTAAGTTGAGAGCAAGAATTTGTGGGACGCAACCAAAAGAATGCCACTCTAACCGCGAATTTTGCGGCCGTGAAAATCCTTAGAAGCCCAAAAGACAATTAGTCGGATGCTAGGAACTGATCATTAAATCTAGAACTTTGAGATCACTCATTGTTCCATTAACCTAGCTTTTGAATTTTACCAGGATTTACCAGAATTTCTGGGGGTCTCGCAACTTATTCTCACAGTGAGTAGGTATAATGCGATAAGGCGCTGGCTTAATTCACAGAGATGAGATCAATTATCCAAGGAATGTCTCTGCATTATCCCCCCGATCAGAAGGCTAATGCAGAGACATTCCTT
>Ga0307507_10006338_pt1 | contig 18255 bp, 18 predicted proteins | sample 7_EM_MG_FD_207223 | JGI IMG/M metagenome (GOLD analysis project Ga0307507, IMG submission 207223) | Populus trichocarpa ectomycorrhiza microbial communities from riparian zone in the Pacific Northwest, United States - 7_EM | ecosystem: Host-associated > Plants > Roots > Unclassified | place... | reverse complement strand
TCCTTCGGGATGCGTGCTATTTTTGTACTTATTGCTTCGGCCTCCGGCCTCAGCTAGAAACAAAATTTAAAATATGAAAAAAAAAACAAAAAAGACAGAGGATTTGGGTTCTTCACGCAACCATCTAAGTTCTTTCATATACCATACTTTCAATCAGAAAATCTTTACCATACTTGCACGAACCAAGACCCGACGGTCTTATATGAGCCTAGCGATCGACGTTGCTAGATAGGAGTCAAAGGACTTAGCTATCGCAACGACTATTGAGAAGCGAGAGAAGTGATCGTTAGGAAACTATCGGTTACCTGCTGCAAGTATCACCCAGGAAGAGAGGATTGTAACACTTGGCTTAGTTGGTATACTCTGTGACTGTAGATATGAGGTCCTGAGTTCAACTCCTACTGAATTCAAGGTTATTTTAATAATTCTTGGAGGTGGAAATTATTTAAGATACTTCCAAGGGATGCTCACGTAGCACAGAACGGAGAAGTGATCTTATCAATAAAATAAGTTACAACTATTATCACTTCATTATCTTCACACTACGCGAGTAACTTAGTTACACTTTATTACAAGCCTTCCTAGACAAGATTCTCCATCTACAGAACCACTCGAGCATTAGGCCTAGTCCGGTATTACAGTCACTATACCGGCTAGCCCTAACACTCGTATAAGCTGCCCACGCCTTAAAAAAACCGCTCATCCGGTGCTCGCTCATCCAGTGCTCACTCTCCCTTCCGTCTCTCTCAGCCTGTTCGAACTCTACTCCGCTAATACTGATAGTGCGTTGGGACTCAGCCAGGTCTTTCTCGCTAGCTAATAGCCGGTACATATTTGTTGGCTTGAACCGGTTTTCGATAATTTGCACAAGGGTACTTCTCTCAACCCCCTGGAAATAACACCTCCACTGAGTCCGCCCGGGTGGATGCGCTCTCGCCTCCTAGTTCCATAGAACATGGGGCTGGGTGATATGTACCGAGTGCCCTCCGTTCTGGGTGAGCCGTCGGCTCTCGTACTGTGTCTCCTCTCAGTTGGGCTATCTGCCCCTCTAGTTCAGTGATTCGTACGAGTGTTGGGATTTCTTGTGGGTTTGGGGGGTTCAGAGGGGCATATTGATGTACCTGTGGGTGTCTCGAACTCGGTGTCTGGGTTGTGTTCTGGGAGCTAATTTGGTAGAGGACTTGGTCTATAATCTCCGGTTGTTGGGAGCAGAGAAGTTCTCGCATAGTCTCAAGGTTGATTGGGCTCTCGGGTACCGGTATGGATATTGGGGAGGAGTTGGGTAGGATTGTTGACATTGGTGTTCTTGTTTCGGCCCTAATGGCTCTGTGGACAGGGGGAGCGGGTCTCTCGGCCCCTTGGTTGCTAGAGGGGGAGTGGCTGTATTGAGGAGTGCTAGGTCGTGACTCATGGCTACTACTACTAGTAGAGGCAGCTAAAGTTCTCTCACTTTCAGCCCTAGAGGTTGAAGGTTCGAGTTGTGCCCCGTAACGGTTTGGTGGTTGGTGTTGACGCGTGTTTTTATGTATAGCTCCACGTGTTCTTGGTTGGCTTTCTGGGATTGAGCTTGCTTCGCGTGTTGCCACTCGTCTGGGGGCCATTGTTTCTGCTTGAGGTGGAAGTAGTACTTGGTAGTGGGGTGGGAATTGCTAGCGAGTTGGGGTCTGGTAGTGCTTGTCGAAAAAATAAGAACGCGAGCAGTAGCTGTAGGAAGCGTGATGCTCTGTAGAAAGCGTAGTGGTCTGTCGAACCGGGAAGAATGGTGGGTGCTATAAGTCAAAGGGGGTACTCGGGCCCGCCTCAGGAGCTATGACCCCGCAGTGCCCCAGCAACTGGCAATACCTTTTTCTGCCACCTCCTAAGAACCGAATATTCTTCCACATCTGCTTCCCTGTGCTTTGCCCAATTGGCAACGGGTTTCTCCAACCCTACATTTGTTTTCTTCAAATAATTTTCAACTTCCAAGTGCTTACTATTGCACTCAGTCTCCCCGCCCTAGGAGTCTCCGAACCGAGGGGGGAGACGAATGATTCTTTGAGGGGAAGCGAGCGATTGTTAGTCGATTTTATCTCCCTTAAAGTTTAGGGATCTTCACCCCACCAGGAGGTATCATCCCTAAAGCCAGCGTGATCATGTGTTCCTGTCACAAACGTGGGATGCAGAGCACAGCTCATGGCTAGGAAATGGTAGGCAAATACTCCTGTATCGGGGGCTTTCCATTAGTTCCCTGATCCCTACTTGGCTCAATGTCTAGAAAATAGTTTCTAGAAATGCGAGAAATTTTAATCAAGAGAACGAGAATTGGAACCTTTCACCATTTGCCTTCTCGCTTCTTCCTTATTTGACAAGTGCCCCATCCCCCTCCTCGGGAAGTCCAACCGCCCATAGATAACTCCCGGACCTGCCCGCCCCCTTCCCATTTTCCTATATGTATTTTGGTATAACTTGGCCGACATTCCTTTAGTATTGAGTGGCACTTAGTAATTGGTCCAAGCTTCCTATTGCGATTCGTTTTCCAATGTGACAGCCCGCCTACTTAGCACGGTTATTCCGGAATGGTATTTACCCTCAGGTTGGTGTTAGTCTATGATTTCCTCACCCATATCATGCGGGTTTCCCTAGATGGGGGTGGCCGAAAATATTGGGCCCAACTTCAACTCACCTGGGGAGTTATCTTCAAAAGCACACAAGCGAATAAATGGCAGTGCTCGCTAGTAGAAAGCATTGTAGGGTTCCGGCGTTCTGAGTCAGTGCATTAGTCCTGATACGCTATATAAACTACCACTTTGGGCGATGTATTTCACATTACTCAGCTAAAACAGTTTTCTCTCCATACCAAATCCTGTCTCAACTTTAAGAGCTATTACAGCAAGAACCACCTCTCTAAAATCAAAATCAGCTCTACAAATATGTTCTTTGCACGATTCAGGATGATTGAATAGAAGGAATATGTAAAATAATAGCATGCAGTGTTGTTTGTCGAAGATTTGACAAAAGTTTGAAGGGGCCGGAACCATATTACCAGTAGTTCTTAGGCGTGGGAATTATTGGCAGGTTTTCATCATACATACCCCCTTTCCCTTCTGGTATGATGTAATACTTTCTTTCGCTAGCACAAGAAAAAGAAGAAAAAAGAAGAAAATTCAATGATTGGTATGCCAGTTTTCATCACGTTCCCCCTCCTGACTTTGTTGCGCTGGGAAAAATAACAAAAGGGAAAGGAAGGGTAAAAATAAAAATAAAAACAAAAATAGTTTCAGATAGAGAGTTCACTAGATGCAAAAATATTGGGAAGAAGGAGGAAAGAAGGCGAGGAGAAAACAGAGAGAAGGGAAAAAAGAGGAAAGAAGAAAGAAGAAGAATAAATCAGGGCTAGTGCTGCGGGCACCATCCTGCCAGGTACTGTACCACCGCAGTATCATACATCCTGGCAGGATCCCAGGCTTATGGAATATGAACGCACTTTTTTGTTTTTGTTGTTAAATCCCTGAATTTATTTGTATAACTAAGTTACGGGGAATCCCGGCAAGCATCCTAAGTATGGCCTAGAAAACCTAAATGACATAAGAAACCCCATCGCCTACATCAGCAAATAAACAATCCCTTTGCTCGTAGCACAATTAAGGCCATCACAATGATCCATCAGACCTCTTATTCTTGTCTAATGTACAACCAAAACAATAAAATAAAGCTCAGAAAAATATATATAATAATCTTCAGTACTGCTTGAAAGGAATCCCAATTTATCTAATGTTTTTCTTTCAATCCACTATGGTAGTGTTGGGTTTAAGTTAAATAAGAGATTATTCCTTCTGTTGATGTGTAAAAATCCCACACATTGACTGAAATTAGGTAACTAAAAAGGGAGAGTCCTATTATAATCTGTAGAGATTCCTTTCTATGTCAGATTTTTTTTCTACTCAATTAGATTAAAATTAGGGTTGAGATGTGGGGCTAGAATGTGCAGGTCAAGATTTGCTAGTTTTTAGTACACTAGACCACCAAAAACCTGTTGCCATCCACATAAAAAACAAGAGAAATGACAAAAAAATGGACAAACTACAGACTTTTAATTACTTAAATCTTACTCCTGAGATGGTCAATGAATATTACAATTATGGAGAGGTGATAATTGTATAGAAAAGAGTCTTGGAGCTTAGATTTATAGAATAATACCAATTCTTGCAGGATCTATTTGGGTTTACTTCTAAATGGAACTTTAGTATGGAGAAAGTGACCTCACAGAGACACCAGATTATTAATCAAATACAAGAGATATTATATTCCTATTGGATCAGATAAAGTTTTTACATAGTAGAGCACCTAAAATATATTCCCTAGATTTTTCATGTTCCTTGTTGTGATGTTGTTGACATAGAGAAGTTTACTGTGGACCACGAAATCCCGTTGATATACTAGTGCAAATGAACCTAAACCGGGTCCTCCAAATAGGCCAAATGCGATTCTTAACTAGTCAACCACAACAAGGAATATTCTAAAAATAAAAAAAACCGCTACGCTAAAGCTACTTCTCTGTAGAACAAGGTAGCGGTTTTTCTTTTTCAATTAAAGGCTGTAGGAAAAAGTAGTTCAAGGTTAAAAAGTGAAAATTTTGGTGAGAGTGAAACAAGTGACAGAATCTACCTAGTATTGTTCGTGACTAAGACGTGGTGATAATAGACAAAGGAGAAATTATGAGCATAAGATATACTTTTTTGGCTTAAAGCACGTAAAGCAGATGATTCTAATGATTTCTACTCAAACCACTATGCTGCCTGTTGCCCGAAGATGCACCATTGAACTTTACTCATGATGTCTTGGCAATTATTGGCTCAACTCGGATCGGTTGCTTACGGAATTGTCGTTTCAGCGGAGGACCCGCCTTTAGGCACTTTCCACCGTATGATACGAGCCATAGGATATCGACTGGCGCCACAACACTATCAATAACAAAACATTGATCGGAAAATGCGAGTTGGATCGGCTTGTGTAAAAAAATGGGAGAGCAAAGAAGAATAGGGGAGAAACAAAATGGTCAAAAAAAAAGGCTAAAAAGAGAGAGACCGGATAAAGCGAGTAAAAAAAAAAAGAAAAAAAGGCAGGAGCAACTTTACCGAGAGAGAAGAGATCAAAAATAATGTTCCGAGGTCCCCTGGTCCCGGGATTGGACTGGGGCTCAACATCACATCCGCTTCGCATCCTGAGGTGAAACATCTAAAGCATATGCCATTACCCGTCGAAGTCGGGCGTTTACTCCGAACTAAAGCGACGCCAACCGGTCGAGGCCCGGTGCCGTGCAACCACGCCTACAATCAAACTGCAATGGCCCCAGAAAAATCAGAGTAGGATTAAGTCTCTGCTGGATAATCCTATCGACTTATTGGTAAGGTATTGAGTAATGCTGATTCTCTAGGTTAGTCAGAGATATCCTGCTATGTTGGATACTAGGAAACAAAGCAGATTCACTCGCACATCTCGCTAACTTAGGTTACCCTATAATTGCTAGGCACTGGGCCACTGAAAGGCGGGTTTTCTGGCTCTCATGAAAACAGAAGACACTTCACACCCGCTGTTCTACCTCTAAAGCCAGTAGTTAGCTAGAGGGAAACAAGGGCATTATAGTGGCCCAGTCGTTGAGACTGTCGTCACCAGTAAGCCCCAGATCATGTCCTGGACACCGATCGGCCAAGGGAATTTTGGGGTTTGTTTGTTTTGCTCTCTTCCCGGAATAGAGCTCCTAACTCATTTTGATCACATCACGGGAATCCCCATTCCTGGTGTTCGTGACCCTCTTCTCTGCAGCTTTATGATCCCCGATCTGTGCTCCCCGGTGGGCAACAGAGCGCCACCACAGGGATGGGGTACCGAGCAACTCCCGCAACAAGGGGACCCTGCCAACAGGGAATTTTCCCCCTACTCCTTGCATCTATCAACTTGCTAGATGGTACTTGTCCCAAGCAAGAAGTACCCGCAAACAAGGATTAAAAAAATATATGGCAAAACATCTGTGCGTGTCTGAGCGCCCATACAAAATGAACCCCCCCTGTTTGCGGGTACAGTACTTGTACTTCTTGCCTGGGGTAAGTATAGTATCCTGCTAAAGACCGACATTGTGGCTTTGGGAGCACTAGAGGGGCGAGGAGAAGTTCAGCTTTTGTTCTTTTTTCTTTTTGTTATTGCGCCTTAGATCGGGATAGTCATTGCCGCGGTTGGTGAAAATAAAAAAAGAATGACACAACTTTGGGTAAAGCTATGCTCCCGAAGGGGGCTCTGTCATTGCCGGTCGATGGTTTATCTAGAAAACCGACCATATTATGACGATTATCGCTTGGCCTAGATATAGGACATGATCGGTTTCCACAACTTTTCGGCGTTCCTCAAGAGTTTCTAAAGTGCAGCATGGTAGTTCACAGGGTAACACTCAAAGATATTAATATTCATGTCTCTACCACCATATCGGGCTAGCACTAACTTATGAAATAGGAAATTAAACAGACATAACACGGATGACAAAATAAACTTAAACATGTTAAGAGAGCGGTGGTGCTTGAGCACTAACCAAGCGTTAGTGCTAATTAAGCAAGAAAACAAATTTACTAGCCCAAGCCCCGTCGACATGGTCGAATTTGCATGCGCGAACAACCCCCAACCAAGAACGCAAAGTCTTCGATAATGGCAACCAGAATGAGGGCACTACTCGGTACAGGGAGGGCACAAGGTGCTCTGTGGGGTGGGATACAGGAAGGGAAAGAGAGAAAGCCGATACCTAGGACCACTTAGCGGAATTAATGATATGAAACGCCGGGGCACCTACGCAGTTTCGGGAAAGGGATTACTGATTGGCACTGGTAGCGGCATCTAGCAAAATCCCAGCGTGGTACTGAAATACAATTAACCCCATTCAACTACAGCCTCCAAAAGGAAAGGAATATAAAAAAAATACTAACTCCGATACTATCACCGCTCTGTTCAGCGGCCCTTATTCCTTCCCAAATAGCAACCTTCTGAGCAATGAGATTCTCGTCGGTTATCCCCACGCTCCGAGCCCGCAACTCGAACTCTGCGATCCCAGATCTCCTCTCCTCTTCGGCCATGTCACCCTCTGCTATTTCGATTATATATCGACATGGTCAGCTTCGCTTCCTTTCTCACCGCTGGTCCACCCGTACAGCCTGGAGAATTCTCCTTCGGAAACTAACAAGCAGCTAGAAATGGCACAGGAGGGGGGGGTGGTGGACCAGTATTGCCAGGAGCGAGGGTGGACAGAAGTTTTGAGGAATCGGGGGGATCAGGGGGATCCGTGCTTTTATGATAATTACTTTACCTTCAGAGGAGGAGGAGGTGACGGTTGGCGTGGAACGTTCGGGCATCTCGTCACCAAACGTGCTGGTTCTGTTATGATGTTGGACGGCGAAATGGATGCTGATAAGCCGGAGGATGATCGCCGAGGGAGAAGAGAGGTCTAGAAAAGCAATTCGCTAAAGTGCAAGGGTACGCTAGCGGTTGGTCTGTGTGATGGACGGGCTTGGAGGGAGGACAATACTCACTTATATAGATCATGAGTAGGGAGCCCATTGGGACTTGGAGATGTGGATGTTGGGTGCTCGGTATTGGGGGGCAGCTGGCGAGAGAGAGACTTCGATGGTCTGCTCACCCACTTTCTCCGCAATCAAGATCCGTTATAGGACGCCACTCATGGGTGGCTCTCAAGGCAGATGGTTCAAACAGACTTCTCACTAGCCTTAATCCGAATTTTACCGAATTAAACGGTATCATCTGTCATCTATGGCCTACATCTGGAGGTGGGGGTTTGGAAAAGAGCGGGGTGATGTGAGCGTTGCTGTGCGACGCAGGGCACACTGGTAAGGGGATATTGTACCTGTAATGGCACTCGGTTATATCGCACTCGCCGGAGTGGGTGCCCAAGTGTGCCGGCTGGAGCAGCGTGGGGTCCACCCGGCACTAGGGGGGGACGAGTGATTTTTTGCGGAAGGGAGTAAGCGAGTGATTGTTGGTGTTCTCAACTTCGGGATCTTCATCCCACAAGGACGTATCATCCCTACAGCCAGCGTGACCATACATCAGATTGTTTCTGTCACAAAGGCGGGATGCCAAACTCAGCTCATGGTTTGGGAACGGGTAATAGGAAGATGCCGAGTATCGGGGGCTTCCCATTGGTTCCCTGATCTCTACCGGGCTCAATGTTTAGGAAATGGTTTTTAGAAAATGCAAGAGGGTCGAATGCAGAGAATGAGCTCCGGAACCGTCGCCGTTTGCCTTCTCGCTTCTTTTTTCTTTAAGAGGCCCCCCTCCCCGAGAAGTCCGACCGCCCATGGATAACTTAACTCCCGCACTTGCCCGCCCCCCATTTTCCCATATGTATTTTGGTGTAACTTGGCAGACACCCCCTTGGTTGTGAGTGACACTCGGTATTCCGGAATGGTATTTATCCTCGGATCGGTGTTGGTCTGTGACTTCCTCACTCATATCATACGGGTTCCTCCAGATGGTGGGGACCCAGAATATTGAGCGCAACGTCGACTCCCCCGGCGAGTTCTCTTCAAAAACACAGTCAGCGCACTAGTCCTGATATGATAGATGGCCTACCGCTTTGGGCGATATATCTCACGCTACTCAGCCAAAACTCTTTTTTCTCCATACAAGCGCCAACATTCTAAGTTTACCAAATTCCGCCTCAACTTTAAGAGCTATCACAGCAAGAACCACCTCTCTAGAATAAAATCGGCTGTGCAAATGCTTTCTCTGCACGCTTTAGGGTCATTACACCGAAAGAATAAGTAAAAAATAATTGTATGCGGTGATGATCGCTAAAGATTTGATAAAAATTTGAAGCGGCCGGAACCATATTGCGGGCAGTTCTTAGGCGTAGGCATTATTGGCGCTCCATCATACATACCCCCTTTCCCATATGGTATGATACAGCATTATTTGGGGAGACTGGAATAGGCGAGCGAGGGTAAACCCCTAATATACAGGAAATTCTTTCCCTCGAAAAAATAAAAGCTTTGGTCGAAACATCGCCCTCTGGAAAAATGATCATCAGAATCCAAACCCTAATTAGTGGGCAACCTTCTTGCAAATCTCACTCGCATATTGTGGTAAGCTTTGTTCGGCTGTTCTAGCGCCATTTCCAGTTTAACCAGGTAACGCGGCATAATACTTTCTTGCGATGGAACAAAAAAAAAGCAAAAGGAAATGATTTCTCAGTAGGTTTTCGTCACATCCCCCGCATTCACTTTGTTACGCTGGGAAAAAAGAAAAGAAAAGAAAGAGAAGGGTAAAAAAAAATACAAGTATTGTTTTAGATAGAGAGTTCACTAGATGTAAACATGTTATAGAGGCCGTTGTTAGGAGAAGGAAGAAGGAAGGAGGGGGAGGAAAAAGGGAAAAGGGAAAAAAAGAGAGGGAGGAAGGAGAAGAATAAATCAGGGCTGGTACTTGCGGCACCACCCCGCCATACAAGTACTGTACTACCGCATTAACTTGAATAAGAGAGAGGGCTCTCAGGACGTCTGAGTTGCCTATTTTGGTGGGGACGGGAGAAAATACCGGCAAAATAGAAAGGATGCGTTGCTTAGAGAGGAAACTCAGACGTTCTGAGACCCCTCTCTCTCATTCAATGCGGTAGTACATCCTGGCAAAATCCCAAATTCATGGAATGTGAAGGCACTTTTTTTTGTTGTTAAATCCCTGAATTCATTTGGATAGCCATAGTATTATACGGGGAATCCAGGCAAGCATCCCATGACAAGTCAGGCCTAGAAAACCTACATGACCTAAGCAACCCCATCGCCTACATAAGCAAATAGACAATAGTAATCACATCCTTCCACCAAATCGGGACGCGAACGCACCACCGCTACGAACATGTACCGGTATCTGCCATAAAGCAAGTGCCGTAAAACTAGAATAACCGCCCCTCACGCTAGTCGTCTAGGATTCCCTCTTTAGCTTAAGTGAGAAAAGCATACCGGTAGCGAAAAAACTGTCCTTGAGCCCTCACCAGTCTGACCAGGAGAGCAGCTTCTGATTGTTGCAGTTTTTTTACACTATCCGAGAATGAGATAAGGTTTTTCTTTTTTCCTTTTTCGCTAGCTGGGTAACTTAATTGTGCAACAATGGCCGTATTTTAGATATTTCATAATACCGGTACTGAACGATGAATTCTGGCCCGTAGAGGAATCGGTAAAGGGTAGAAATATTCACCTATCTGAGGTGAACGAACGGGGTACGGGAAAGAAAACACCGGCGGCAGAGCAAACACAGAACCTGGAAGTGGGAAAATCGCCGCTCAGATCCCTGGTAGCATAAAGAGTATCGTCGATAAAGAGAAAAGAAAACACACGATAAAGTCACCGGTGATCAATGAAAAAAACCTAATGAGTAGAGTTGCCTATGCACATGTGTTCCCCCCATCTTCGTTGCCTACCTTGGCCTCTTTTAAGCCCACGATCTTCCTCCACTATTAGTAATCCAGATCTAGTTACCGCAACTTCACCGTACCTCCTCATTAACTAACTAGCTAAGCCCGCACTCCCCTCTCCTCTTGATAAAGTATAAGAAACAATAAAGTAACCCGCTTAGCCAATTTTCTTCCCTTACAGCAGCACCCATTCCCCACGAGTGCCTGGTAGTTTGTGGATAAAGAATTAGGTACCCCCAAGGCTTACCAGGGAACTAAGTTGTTGATATAACGAAGAGGGGGAGACTATTCAAATCCCCCTTTATCTCATTTAATCCTTATTCCGCGCGAGGCGAGTAGAAATAGTACTGGTATAACATACTTTCCATAGATATTACGAGTCCCGGGAGATTACGATGGCAACTGCCTAAGGGTGGTGTTCGTTCTCATCAACCACCTCAACAAGAAAAAGGGATAGAACAGATTAGAATTAAATATAGCAAGTTTGGAAGTTAGAAATAAGAAAGTAATAAAAGAAATAGAAACAATAAATAGAGGAAGATATTGAACCGAGTGACAACTGGTGATGGCGAATTACTTCTTACTCCTCACCCACTTCCAAATGGTAACAAGTATCTTCCTCCAAGGAACGATGGTAGCGAGTACTCCTTCGGGGTTCCTGCGTTCTTTTATGGAGGTTTCATGAAGAGATGGCCGTAGTTCCGGGCTACCAAGTGGGGCTCGAATCTGCCCACCCGACCTCCGGCCAAACAAGCCACCGGCTATACGAGCGCGGCGGGTAGGTCTGATAAGAAAAATTTGGGGAACTTTTGGGCTGGAGTGCGACTTATCAGATCCACGTGACTGGTTTACAAGTATGTCGCGCGCGTACCGCTTTTCATGGGGTCGTGACGAATATTGGCGGGTGATAGATGGTGATTAGTAATAGGTATTTTTTTTGTTACCCTACCTTGCCGAATTTGATTTTCTACTGCTAAATACCCCTGATCGTCACCCGATGATATTCGTCACGATCCCATCAGAGACTGTACCTTTTTCCCACGACCACCGAGACACCGCTCGTGCCTCCGAGTGATACCCATGCCCCCCCAAACGGCGACGGCCAAACAGCGAGACAGCGGCGGCAAAACGAAACGAAACACCTAGAGTAAGGCGACACAAAAGACTTTGATCGCCATGCGCGGCTGTGGAGAAATTTCTCTCATTCACTCTTGCTCACGATCGCGCTCACTCTCAACTAACCGACTAACTAACGGTAAAGACAGGAGTATATACTGTATAAACCAGCAAAGCTCTCCTCCTCCCATCCTTTTATCGGTTACGGTCCAGGTCCTTTCTCTTTGACTAATCCCTTTCCTTCCCCTTTTCGCGCACTTGCTAACGTCTCAAAGAACTCCCACGGCTCGCAGCCTCCGCTCCGGCATCCACCTCTTTTGCGCATCCGACTCTTTGATAGTCGCATTGCTTCCGGCGCCGCATCCATCCTAAGCGCATATCCGAAGCCATTGTCCGAACGATAAAGAGATATGCTGCGCACGCGCGATAGGCTGAGCATGCTGAGCAGCATCGAAGACTTCCAACATGCTTTGCCCGATTGGCAATGGGTTCTTCCAACCCGGCATCCAATGAGATATAGCGTGGTCAAGGTAAAGACCGTAAAAACCCGTTAAATCAACAATCGGTACCCGCGATCTAAGCCTACGCAATCTGAGACAAAACGCTCCGAGAAGGAATGGTATTTTCCAGACACGGAACAACTTGGGAACGCTGGGCATGCCGGATCTCATTCGCCGGTTTTTGACATTTTGTTAACTTACTCCGCCAAGCCTAGCACAACCCTCTCCAGTGATCCGTTGCGATCTCTAACAGCCGATTTACAAGAACGGTACTATCTTGGTGACAAAATTCGTGGCCCCCTCTCCCCGTTTACGCCAAAAGTGGCTAACCCCAAACACTCCTAACTCATCCGGGGGCGATACCGAATAAATAAAATCAAGCTATAGTGTAGGCAATTGTCTAAACTTTCTAGGTAGAAATTATGAGAATTTTCCCGCTCCGCCACAAGGGCTAAAAGCTCAGGGTTGTGATTTGATATCGTTGCAATGCACCCTTTGCATAAGAAATTCATATATAAGATCAGAAGTACCACTTGCCCACTGTTATTATTATCCGGTATTGCACCATGGGCACTAACTAACAGCTTGTCACACACACAAATGATAATATCTAGGTGGCTCTAAACGCTCTGGGGAGCTTCACTATTTTTTTCCAAAGCAACATGTCTGAGATTTTGCGAGATCAAAGTGCCCATTTTTTGGTGCAAAATGGGGGGCCACGAATTTGGTTGTCAAAATCGTACAAGGGGAGATGTCTTCGTGCAAGTCAGAGATTATTTTGCTGGTTGACCCGTCCCATCTTGTACGAGAACACCTCCCCCGGCACTTGTAACGAGTTTTCACGATACCCCATCTACAAATAACAGCGAGGTTTTAGTGGGGTCGCAGGGTGCCAGGGACTAGCTCAAAGTGGTCGTATTGCATAAGATATCACTCGGATCACCTATCTGGACGAAATGTTACGAATTGGACGGTTTAGTTATGCAGCGAAAGATTGTTGATTAAGTTGTCTAGCTAGCTAGGCGAAACATGAACGGTATAGATATACCCAAACGCAGTCACAAAACCCATGATACGGAATACACACATCTGCGTACAACCACGCATACGCAATAGTGAGAAGGAAGCATAACAACTTCTCTCACGATGTCCTTACCCGGATGACCATATCTCAACACGAAAATTACGCATAGAGTGGCGTCGAGAGAGCAAATAGAAAAGGTAGAGGTATAGGAGAATAAATATTTTTTGGCGCAGCCTTCGGTAAAAAACGGAAAACATTGAAAGTGGTTCTGGATTTTTATTGGAGCCTTCGGTGTGTGCTTCTAGCAATTTATTTCCGAATTTTCCGATTTTCTGTATCGCTGGCTGTACCTTAATCATTACTTATTTCTCTTTGCTTGCTACTTGGTGGTAGCACTCCCATCATGATCACGAATCCTAGATATTATATATCAACTGGCGCCACAACACTATCTATAGAAAAACAGGGATCGGAAAATGCGAGCTGGATCGGCTTGTGTAAAAAAGGGGGGAGCAAAGAAGAATAAGGGAGAAACAAAAAAGTCGAAATAAAAGCCCAAAAAGAAAAAAACAAACAAATAAAGCGGGTAAGAAAAAAAAAAGGCAGGGACAACTTTACTAGAGGGGGAGGAGAGAGAGGATGATGTCCCAAAATCCACCAATCTCTGGATTAGATTGGAATTCGATATCATATCCGCTTCGCATCCTGAGGCGAAACGTCTAAAGCATAAGTTATGCTACTACCCGCCTGAGTTGGATGTTTACTCCGAACTCAAGTGATTCCAACCAGTCGAGGCTTAGTGCCGTGCAGCCACGCCTACAGTCAAACTGCAACGGTCTAGGAAAAATTAGAGTAAGGTTAAGTCTCTGCTAGATAATCCTCTCGACTTATCGGCAAGGTATTGAGTAGCGCTGATTTTCTGAGTTGGTCAGAGATATCCTGCCATGTCGGATACTAGGAAGCAAAGCGGATTCACTCGCATATCTCGCTAACTTAGGTTACCCTATACTGCTAGGCACTGCACCACTGAAAGGCGGGTTTTCTGGCTTTCATGAAAACCGAAGACACTTCACATCCGCCGTTCTACCTCCAAAGCGAGTAGTTAGCCAGAGGGAAACAAGGGCATTTTTGATCACATCACCTGAGTCGTTTTTTCTGGCGTTCGTGACCCTCTTCTCTAGGGCCTTACGATACCCCCGATCCGCGTTCCCCGGTGGGCAACAGAGCGCCATGGCAGGGGCGGGGCCCCCATACCGAACAACTCCCGCAACGAAAACGCCCTGCCAACAGGGAATTTTCCCCCTAGTCCTTGCATCTGTCAACAAGTATCTAAGAATGCGTTTCCCATTACACAGCCACAGGTATCCAGCAATTACCTGAACAATCTGGGCCTAAATTTAGTATAGGCGCTCAGACCCGCACAGACAATCTGCTATACAAAATTTTATTCCGCGTGTCCAAGTACTACTTTCTGGATACTTGTGCCCAATAAGTGTCTCAGAATGCCTTTACCGTTACACAACTACCCAACAAGTATCTGAAGATGCACTTATTGTTGCACGGCTATCTAGCTGGCGAGGATCTTGTCTCACCTTCAGATACCATATGCTAGATGTTAGTATAGTATCCTGCCAAAGACCGGCATTGCAGCTTTGGGAGCTCTGAAGGAGCGAGGGGAAGTTCAACTTTTGTTCTTTTTTCTTTTGTCATTGCGCCTTAGATCGAGGTAGTCGTTTCCACAGTTGGTGAAAATAAAAAAAATAAAGGCGCAACTTTGGGTAAAGCTATGCTCCCAAAGGGGGCTCTAGCATTGACGGTCGATGGTTCATCTAGAGAACCGGCCGCATTATGGCGATTATCGCTTGGCCCAGATATGGCGCCATAAAAATGGCCTGGAAATGTCTAAGACATAATCGGTTTCCACAACTTTTTGGTTCCTCAAGAGGTTCTAAAGTAGCGCTATGGTAGTTCGTAGGGTAACACCCAAAGATATTAATATTCATGTCTCTACCACCATATTGGGCTAGCACTAACTTATGAAATAGGAAATTAAACAGACATAACACGGATGACAAAATAAACTTAAACATGTTAAGAGAGCGGTGCTTGAGCACTAACTAAGCGTTAGTGCTAATTAAGCAAGAAAACAAATTTGCTGGCCCAAGCCCCGTCGACATAGTCGAATTCGCATGCGCGAGCAACCCCCAACCAAGAACGCAAAGTCTCCAATAATGGCCAACCACCACACAACCAGACCGAAGGCACCGCTCGGTGCGGGGAAGGCACAAAGTGCTCTGTGGGGTGGGATACAGGAAGGGAAAGAGAGAAATCCGATACCTAGGACCACTTAGCAGAATTAATGATATGGAACGCCGGGGCACCTACGCAGTTTCGGGGAAGAGATTACTGATTGGCACTGATGGCCGCATCTAGCAAAATCCCAGCATGGTACTAAATTGCAATTAACCCCCTATTCCAACCAGTAACAACCCAACTACAGCCTCCAAAAGGAAAGGAATAAAGAATACTGACTCTTATACTGTCACCGGTTTGTTCGGCGGCCCATATTCCTTCCCAAATAGCAACCTTCTGAGCAACGAGATTCTCGTCGGTTATCCCCATGCTCCTGGCCCGCAACTCGAACTCTGCGATCCTAGATCTCCCCTCCTCTTCCGCCGTGTCGTTATCTGCTACTTCAATTATATATCGGCACGGTGAGAGTTGCTTACTTCTAGCACTTCCTTGGGATTGGGGTTGTGGGAGTAGGGTTAAGCCAAGTGCGGCCAGGAGTCGCTCATGCGCCGCCTTGTGAAGATTGAACTAAACCCCTTTCTCATGGCCCGTCCACTCGTAAACCCCGAGGCGCTCTCCTTCAGAAACTGCCGAGCAGCTAGAAATGGCGCGGGAGAAAGGAGATGGGCTTGTATTGCCAGGAGCGGGGGCGGGTGGAAGTTTTGAGGGATCGGGGCGGGGGATGAGTGCTTTTATGATAATTACTTTACCTTCAGAGGAGGAAATGACGGTTGATGTGGCACGTTCGGGTATGCCTTCATGGGATCTACCGGACATAGTTAAAGGACTAGGGTCTTTCGCTTGTCACCAAACGTGCTGGTTCTGGTTATGTTGGACGGCGAAATGGAGGCTGATCAACCGGAGGATGATTTCCGGGGGAGAAGAGGGGTCTGGAAGACGAATTCACTAAAGTGCAAGGGTACGCTGGCGGCTGGTCTATGTGATGGAAGAGCTTGGAGGGAGACGGACAATGCTCACTTATATAGATCATGAGTAGGGAGCCCATTGGGACTTGGAGATGCAGATGTTGGGTGTTCGGTATTGGGGGGCAACTGGCGAGAGAGATTTCGATAGTCTGCTCACCCACTTTCGCCATCACTGATATCCATCATGGGATATCACTCATGGTTCAAATTGACTCCGCACTAGCGTCAATTCAACTTTTGCCAGAGTATCATCTGCCCTGCACGGGCCTACTCCTTGCGCCCCTAAAGGTGGGGGGTTTAGAAAAGAGCGGGGTGATGCGAGCATTGCTGTGCGACGCAAGACACACTGGTAAAGGGATATTGTACTGAGACAAAATCCACCACCAATCACTCGCTTCCCCTCAAAGAATCACTCGTCCCCCCCCCAGTTCCAGGACGGACCCCACGCTGCCCCTGCCGGCCGGGCACACTTGGCCACTCACTCCGACTCCGGTGTGCGCGATAAAACCGAGCGCTATTCCGGTACCCCCAAAGCTTGGGGATCTTCACCCCACAAGGACATATCATCCCTACAGCCAGCGTGACCATGTGTTTCTATCACAAACGGGATGCGAAACTCAGCTAACGATTTGAGAACGGTAAGCAAATTTAATACCCGAGTATCGGGGGCCTTCCGTTGGTTCCCTAATCCCTACGTGGCTCAATGTCTAGGAAATGGTTTCTAGAAAATGCGAGAGGGTCGAGTGAAGAGAATGAGCTCTCAACATTTTGCCGTTCGTCTTCTCGCTTCTTTCTTTGGGGGCTCCCTTCCCTTCCCGAGGAGTCCAACCGCCCATGGATAACTTCCGGACCTACCCGCCCCCCATTTTCCCATATGCATTTTGGTGTAACTTGGTAGACATTCCTTTGGTATTGAGTGGCACTCGGTAACCATGCCAAGGTTCCTGTTGCGCGGTTATTCCTGAATGGTATTTACCCTCGGGCTCGGTGTTGGTCTATGACTTACTCATATCATACGGGTTTCTCTAGATGGCGGGGACCCAGGATATTGAGCGCAACATCGACTCCCCCGACGGGTTCTCTTCGAAAACACAAAAGCGAATAAATCGCAGTGCTCGCTAGCAGGAAGCATCGTGGGGCTCCAACATTCTGAGTCAATGCATTAGTCCTAATATGGTGGATGGCCTACCACTTTGGGCGATATATTTCACATTACTCAGCTAAAGCTGTTTTTTCTCCATACAAGCGCCAACCCCCCAAGTCTACCAAATTCTGCCTCAACTTTAAGAGCTACCGTAAAAACCGTAATAATTTCTATGTAGTCGGTGTTACCCCCTCTAGTAAGATCTATTTTTTTTTTGTTTTTTTCGTATCTCTCAGAGAGGCTGAGCTGCTTTTTTCTTGCTGTGTTTTTCACCCCTTTTCTGGAGCAGGGAATTCTCGACTACATAGCACATGACTCAATTATTCCGGTTTTTACGGTATCACAGCAAGAACCACCTCTCTAAAATCAAATCAGCTCTGCAAACATGTTCCTTGCACGATTTAGGATGATTAAAATTAATAGAAGGAATATGTTAAATAATAGCATGCGGTGTTGTTCGTCGAAGATTTGATAAAATCTTGAAGGATCCGGAACCATATTGCCGGCAGTTCTTAGGCGTGAGCATTCTTAGCAAGTTTTCATCGTACATGCCCCCTTCCCCCCACGGTATATACGACAACACCTTGTTACGCTGCAACGAAGAAAAAAAAAAGTAAAAAGAAGAAATGATTTCTCATGCAGATTTTCGTCACATACCCCCTTTTCCCTTATGGTGTGCCGGTACAAGCACCAGGCATGATGTTTTCGTACATCCTCCGTCTCTCCTACAACCACAACGATTGAAATTTCAACTCCATGTGAGTAGTCATTTTATCACCGTGGACCGGTAAGGATCCTTGTTTCCAATC
>Ga0307507_10006337_pt1 | contig 18256 bp, 19 predicted proteins | sample 7_EM_MG_FD_207223 | JGI IMG/M metagenome (GOLD analysis project Ga0307507, IMG submission 207223) | Populus trichocarpa ectomycorrhiza microbial communities from riparian zone in the Pacific Northwest, United States - 7_EM | ecosystem: Host-associated > Plants > Roots > Unclassified | place... | reverse complement strand
CAAGAGTAAGTGCTACTTGGATTTTTTTTCTCTCTTTTCAGTGTTTTGTGGATTTAAACAGTATGATCCTGGAGAACATTGTTTCTCGTTTTATGGCTCCATTTCTGCATTTTGAACACACCCATTTGCCTATCTCGAGTACTTTTGGCCGTGACAACTGATTTTGTGTAAAGTTCAGGGATCCCAGTTGGTTTTTAAACAGTGAAAGCGATTCTAATGGTTTTTCTTTTTTCTTTTTCCAGTGTATATTTGGAAGATTTTTAAGCATACTACTCATGCTTAATTTATTGATTTCTTTAGGTTGATAGAGGATCATATTATTGCGAAATGTGTTTTGTCTCAAATTTCTTTTCTTGTGCACTGCGGTAATGTATTTTATAAACAGTTTTCATTAATCAGTTCCTGTTTTTTTTCCCCTTTAAGCTCTAGATTTCAGAGCTAGTTAATGAAATGTTGTATGAAATTTTGCAACTTTGATTCCCATCAGCTTTTTTTTTTTTTTTTTTGTGAGATCGAGCAGCTAAAATATCTCAAGCTTTTGCAATCTTCATTTCATCAACTGATGTTGCTCCATGGTCTGATTGAGATTTAATTTTATAGCTACTATCAATTCCAGGTCACATCTGTTAAAGAATTAAGCGGGCAGATTTGCAAGATCTGCGGGGATGAGATAGAGATTACAGTAGATGGGGAGCCATTTGTTGCTTGCAATGAATGTGCATTCCCTGTGTGTAGACCTTGCTATGAGTATGAAAGAAGAGAGGGCAATCAAGCCTGCCCTCAATGCCGAACCAGATACAAGCGTATCAAAGGTTACCCTCTCACTGTCTTCGCTATATTGACCGTTTTATGCTATATTCGTTGAAAACCCTAGGTGAGATTTTGATATTAGTTCAACAATAGCTGAAACATGCGACCTATTGCAGGGAGTCCTAGAGTTGACGGGGATGAGGAAGAGGAGGATACGGATGATTTGGAGAATGAATTTGACATAGGAATCAATGACAGGAGAGACCCTCACCAGGTCGCTGAAGCCTTGCTAGCTGCTCGCCTCAACACTGGCCGTGGTTCCCAATCCAATGTTTCTGGGTTTGCCACACCATCTGAGTTCGACTCTGCTTCCGTTGTTCCTGAAATTCCTCTCCTGACATATGGTGAAGAGGTAGATTTGATTGTTCTGATTTCACTCTTCAATTTGTATCTTCTGTATGTTAAAACTGTAATTTTTACTTATTTGGTGTTCACATGATGAGACTGGGTTTTTTGGTGTAGGATGTTGGAATCTCTTCTGATAAGCATGCCCTTATTATACCCCCATTTCGTGGAAAACGAATTCACCCAATGCCATTTCCGGATTCTTCCATGTCCTGTAAGTCCATTAAATTGATGATTTACAACTTTTCTGAAATACATCTTGACTTTAATGGCTGTTTAGATTTTTGCCTCATCTTAGCCTAGTGTGTGTTTACTTGTGTTGACGCCGCAGTGCCACCAAGGCCTATGGATCCTAATAAAGACTTGGCAGTGTATGGGTATGGAACGGTTGCATGGAAGGAAAGAATGGAGGAGTGGAGGAAAAAGCAGAGCGATAAACTTCAGGTGGTCAAGCACCAAGGAGGAAAGGGTGGTGAAAACAATGGTGGAGATGAATTGGATGATCCTGATTTGCCTATGTAAGATCGCTAACTGATCAAGTATTGCTCTGCAGAGTGTTAGCTCATTCTTTTTCCTTTCCAGAGCTTGATTATTTGATTTTTAGCCTATCAAATCCCCTTTGTTTTATCTTAAGTAAGGATATTGTTCCTTGATTTGCTCTGGGACTTGGCTGCTTCAATTAGTCTGACACAGCAATCTCAATCATGAAGATTTTTTTTCCTTTTCTGATTATTTTTATTTATTCATCATTAGCCTGGTGTTGGAAGAAAGCTGGAAAAGGTCACTAGTATGAAAATTTTTCATTTTAATATAGAAATTATGCCAAGTAATCACAAGTATACTTGCAACTTGCTGAACTTTTTTGTATTCAAAATAAGAATACCAGCAACAATTACTAAGATTTTGCAGTTGCTGTGAAAAAAAAACAGTTGTTGTTATGTAGAACTTCCACCTAAGATAAGAACTAGGTTTGCGTGCCATGTTGTTGCAATGACATTAAATGTGAAGTTATTGATTGGAATTTCTATTGCCTTCAGGAAACATTTAATTTAATTACATTCTAAAAGTGACTGTTGTTAATCACAAAACGCTAAGAAGTGTTTTTAATATCTACTATAGTGTAAGTTATACTCCATTTGACACTTCTAGCAATGATTTGGTCGTCATGTCTGAATGTAATTCTCAATACTTGTTTAATCATTGGTGAGAATTGAGATAAGTTTATCTGATTAGTGATATGTCCTTGCAAAAAGTTTGTTACTGTGAAGGCATAACTGTTTTATGATTTTGTATCAGCCAACTATATGTTTTTTATAGCTTCAAGTGCTAGCATTGCAGCTTGTAAAAATAACTATTTTAGTTGGTTTTATACTCAATATACTCCAAGCATGGATGCCCCTGTGCATTTGCTAAGCATATGAAAATAGATGCTTTATGTTTCTAAAATTATAACTAGACACGTTTCAGGTTTTATGTCCAGTATTTTGGGTGTCATTGTCAAGTATAGACTTAGAAATTCTAGCTTTCAAACAAATTTAGCGAGTGAAGGTCCATCCAATCCTGTTTTTTCTGTCACTTTCTGCTTCTAGAGTTTGGATTAGAAAAACTAATTGTCCACCATGATTTGATAGGATGGATGAAGGAAGGCAGCCTCTTTCAAGGAAACTACCAATTTCTTCAAGCAAGATTAGCCCATACAGATTGATCATTATACTCAGGCTTGTGATTCTCAGCCTCTTTTTTCACTATAGAATTCTTCATCCAGTCAACGATGCCTATGGATTGTGGCTTACATCAGTAATTTGTGAAATATGGTTTGCCATATCATGGATATTAGATCAGTTTCCAAAATGGTTCCCAATTGAGCGAGAAACATATCTTGATAGATTATCATTGAGGTACTGCCTCTCTCTCTCTCTCACACACACACACACACGTCACGGTTATTATTCTCAGAAATTTCATGTTCAAATTTTAATTGTTTCATAGGTATGAGAAAGAGGGGAAGCCATCTGAGTTAGCGAGTGTTGACGTATTTGTTAGTACTGTTGATCCTATGAAAGAACCTCCACTTATCACTGCAAACACAGTCTTGTCCATCCTTGCTGTAGATTATCCAGTCGAAAAAGTTGCGTGCTATGTTTCAGATGATGGTGCAGCCATGCTTACTTTCGAAGCTATCTCTGAGACATCCGAATTTGCAAGAAAGTGGGTCCCTTTCTGCAAGAGGTTCAGCATTGAGCCTCGGGCTCCAGAATGGTATTTTGCTAAGAAGGTTGACTATTTGAAAGACAAAGTAGATCCAGCATTTATCAGAGAGCGTCGTGCCATGAAGGTTCGTGGCTCATCCCTTCTAGTTGTTTATGCTATTATTCAATCCTTGTCTCAATCTTTTACATGACTTGTTCAAAAAATCCATAAAAATGAAAATTCATAAAACATGACTAGGGAAGAAGCTTGCCTTTGCATTCAATATAAAATGAAAGCTAAACTTGTTCTGCTGAAATTATTGTAACCACAATAATGATATCCCCATCATAAATAAAAAAAATTGGGTTCATTTAAGCAATGACATTATGTTTTTTTGTTGTTCTTTGTTGGTACCAGAGAGAATATGAAGAGTTCAAAGTTCGAATAAATGGATTAGTTGCTATGGCGCAGAAGGTTCCTGAGGATGGTTGGACAATGCAGGATGGCTCTCCATGGCCGGGGAATAATGTCAGAGATCATCCAGGAATGATTCAGGTTAAAGATGTTGTTTGAATACATTTAGTGTGGTGTCAGATGCCATACCATCCCACTGACCTTATAGTTAGCGAGGCGTTGCAAGTAACTCTAATTCTTACTATCATCCTTCAGGTTTTCCTTGGTCATAATGGAGTTCATGATGTTGAAGGAAATGAATTGCCCCGTCTAGTTTATGTGTCTCGTGAGAAGAGACCAGGATTTGATCACCACAAAAAAGCTGGGGCTATGAATGCTTTGGTAAAACAATCACACATGCACACAAACTGTTCTGGCATTTGATCATTGTTTTCCCTCTCTAACATTTTGTGTTGGCCGGTTGATGCAGGTGAGGGTCTCTGCAATCATATCAAATGCTCCTTACATGCTGAATGTTGATTGTGATCACTATATAAACAATAGTAAGGCACTTCGCGAAGCCATGTGCTTCATGATGGACCCAACATCTGGAAAGAAAATTTGTTATGTTCAATTTCCACAAAGATTTGATGGGATTGATCGTCATGATAGATACTCAAATCGTAATGTTGTATTCTTTGATGTAAGTAAAAATCTTTATAATGTTGATTTGATACACACACAAGCTTTCTTGTTTATTTTCATTTATTTTTTTAATAAGCTCATTCCATTTTTTTATAAATGCAGATCAATATGAAAGGATTGGATGGCATACAAGGTCCTATATATGTTGGTACTGGATGCGTTTTTAGGAGGCAAGCACTTTATGGATATGATGCCCCTGTCAAGAAGAAGCCCCCAGGGAGGACATGCAATTGCTTGCCAAGATGGTGCTGCTACTGTTGCCGATCTAAAAAGAAGAATAAGAAATCAAAATCAAAATCAAATGAAAAAAAGAAGAGCAAGGAGGCTTCTAAGCAGATACATGCATTAGAAAATATTGAGGAGGGTATTGAAGGTAAGAGTAACACTTAATTGTTTCGTGGAGTTAAAATATCAATAGTTTCTTGAAGATATCAAAGGATTAAATAATCTCCACTCATTTGTGTGTTTTGAGTTGGATATTAATGTTTTTTGACTACCAGTAGCCAGGTCAAATTAGTCCCTCGTCTATTTTTGAAATCTTGGATGGTGTTGCTCTTTGCTTGCATTAGACTGAACAAAAGCCTGATCATTGCTGTGATTATCAAACTTTGATTTCAGGGATAGATAATGAAAAATCAGCCTTGATGCCTCAGATAAAATTTGAGAAAAAATTTGGACAGTCGTCAGTTTTCATAGCCGCTACACTTATGGAAGATGGTGGAGTTCCTAAAGGAGCAAGTTCTGCATCACTTTTGAAAGAAGCCATTCATGTCATTAGTTGTGGTTATGAAGATAAAACTGAATGGGGAAAAGAGGTATGCATGCCATGAATGTTCCAAACTTGACATTTTAGCTTACAGGGTTTCCTTTCCAGTAGAATTGACATTTGACTTTCCTGTTGTCTTTATCGAAATGTTGTTCTAGATTGGGTGGATTTATGGCTCTGTTACTGAGGATATATTAACTGGCTTCAAGATGCATTGCCATGGCTGGCGATCAGTGTATTGCACGCCAAAAATACCTGCATTTAAAGGTTCAGCTCCAATAAACCTTTCAGATCGTCTACACCAGGTGCTCCGATGGGCACTGGGATCTGTTGAGATTTTATTGAGTAGACACTGTCCAATATGGTATGGATATGGATGTGGATTGAAATGGTTGGAACGCTTCTCTTATATAAACTCTGTTGTCTATCCATTGACATCGATCCCCTTGATTGCCTACTGTACCTTACCTGCTGTCTGTCTACTGACTGGGAAATTCATTGTTCCTGAGGTAATTTCTTTACCCATACCTTTTTTTAAATAAATGGAACAATATTGTTTGAGTTGCAAGCCTTTCTTCTAAACCTTATTTTCATGTGGTGTACAGATTAGTAACTATGCCAGTATCATTTTCATGGCTCTCTTCATATCCATAGCTGCAACTGGTATCCTCGAAATGCAGTGGGGAGGTGTTGGCATCCATGACTGGTGGAGAAATGAGCAGTTCTGGGTCATTGGTGGTGCATCATCTCATCTATTTGCTCTTTTCCAGGGTCTTCTTAAGGTATTGGCTGGAGTTAACACCAATTTCACTGTTACCTCCAAAGCGGCTGATGATGGAGAATTTTCAGAGCTCTACCTATTTAAATGGACATCTCTGTTGATCCCTCCTATGACTTTGCTTATCATAAACATAATTGGAGTCGTAGTTGGAATTTCTGATGCCATCAATAATGGTTACGAGACTTGGGGTCCACTCTTTGGTAAGCTATTCTTTGCATTGTGGGTAATTGTCCACCTTTACCCGTTCCTCAAGGGGTTGATAGGGAAACAAGACAGGCTTCCCACCATTATTGTTGTATGGTCGATCCTTCTAGCTTCTGTTTTAACACTCTTATGGGTTCGAATCAACCCATTTTTGTCGAAAGGTGGCATTGTCTTGGAAATTTGTGGGTTGAATTGTGATTAAGACACATGACGTAGAAGGTTTAATGGTTTTGAGTTGCATGTAGAAAGGTCGTTTTAGGAGTGCATAAGCGAGCTACAATTCTTATCATCGAAGATAAAAGACATCCTCCCTTGACATAAGCAATGATTCCTCGCAATAAGTTTGGAATGGAAATTGTAGTGGGGATGTGTAGATACGAAGGACTGATATACTATCATTTGTTTTGTCTAGTTTTCATTAATTCATTTGATACTTTTCTTGTTGATTATAAGATCTGTTTGTAACATGAGAAAACATGTATTATTTTGATATAATTTATGTACCCTTCTTATGAGGGAATTCAAAATCTCCTTTTTGCTGTGATAACTTCCACATCAATTCCCTTCAGAAATGAACTGGGATGCATTGCTCCAGCTTGTATTCTGCCGTCTTCAATTAAAATGTAGTTTGCTAAGAGCATTGCTGTTCAAAATGCCTCCAAGACAGCTCTTGCAAGCTTTCCGTCCAGGTCTTTTTTAATGAGTCTTGCAAGCTCTTGCATTGCTGTTCAAAATGTAGTGGGGAGTTGTAGTCTTTCTTTGACTGAATTGAAAGCCCACAAAACTTTGTGGTTCACAGTGACCATGCTTGCTGCGTAGGTACCTCTTGAAGCAGAGGATTGGTTCTTCGTGTGTTTCTGTTCGATTTCAATGCTTTGGCTGAGGCCATAAATATCCAAACACTACCAGAAGCAAGGTCCGTGCAAAAAATCACGTAGCTGTACATATTTATAGTTCCATTTCATCAGCCAGCATGCGATAACATGACAAAACAATATGGTGTTATGGATACAGTGAAATAATGGCTGCATGAAGAGATCAATCAGGCAAGTCCAAAGAAAGGAAACACAAACTCGGGAAATATATAAATAAGTATTTCGTTGCTCAAGAAATCGGTGATCAGACATAGATTACACGAATAAATCTAAATTCTGCGCAACCAAAACAGAGTTTCCATATTCCGGTAAAAGATGCATGAGATATGCTCATATCTGAAAGCAAAAACTAAAAATAACCAACCAAAAACCAGAAGGGGCCACTAAAATCTAATTGCTTCTGAGATTCCCCAGAGCCCGCCTCTTTGATAATGCGTTCGGAGCTGTCATATTACCACGTTGCTCCCTCTTGATACTTGCCAGGTTTTCTTTCATGCCGGTATAAGTAACCATCTTCCGGGGAGTAGCTTGAACAAAACCAGTTTTATTGATCTTCCCTTTAACCATTGAAGTGTTCAACTGTTTCGCATCCGAGCTATGGCTTTCTTCGTCTTCTGCACATGAAGTTGTCTTTTGAGGTGATGGCAACTTCATTTGACGCGTCTGGTCATCGCCAACAGCAATTTCTGCAAGACAATTCACACAGCATCTTAGTTCTGTGTGCTTGGTCAATGTCTTGTGAGATCAGGTCTAGAACATCGTGCAAACAGAGAAAAGACAACCACAAGCTCTTGTTTTTATTCATACCTTTACTAATAGCTGAATTGGTGATTTCCGGAAATTGATCCCAAATGGGTGCATCTGGTTTGGACGACACATCCACACTCAAGTCCTTTGTTACTCCAACATCTTCGCCACTGAGGTTTTCATTATTATGTTGTTTCAGGTAGATTGGATCGCATTCCACCCTTTGCTCTGATGAAACAGCATCATGACAAGCATTCACCTCAGCAACATCTATCCAGATTTCTTTTTCCGCGGAATCATAAGAATGCTCGGTATTCACAGACTTGTTTTCATGATTCTCACAGTTAATACACTCTTGAATGCTATCAACCTCGAGGGGAACACAATCTTGCTTCTTTGAACCTTCGGAATCTTCAAAGTTGAGCTCGTCTAAAATAGTGAAGAATGTGTGTTTTCCCTCTTCAATTTTCTCATCCATTACTTGCCCTAGTTCACCTTGTTGCTCCTCAGCAACTTGAACAGTGGCTTGTTCAGTAACAACTATATTTTCTTCCACCTTCCCAGCATCCTCGTTTTTCAAATTGGTGAGCAAGAACCGTGTATCTGATGTTTGATTCTCATCTTGTTCGTTCTCTCCAAAAAATAAATTCAGCTCCCAGGCATCATTTTCTGTTATATGATGTTGAGATGCACTGAATGAAGAACCAGCAGGGGAATCAACATCTCTCTGGCATTTGAATGGAGAAGTCACAATGCCATTTCCAAAGTCTACGATCTCCTTGGAGAAAACACCAACATCAAGCTTATGCAAGCAATGTGCTGCCTCAGTCTCTATGGCGTGGCTTTCTCTCTCTCTCTGACATGACTGCTGATTTTGAGGTGGACAATCAAGGCCAATCATGAGAGCTGATTCATTTACTTCATCTGGGTGCTCATTGGCTTGCTCTAGTGCAACTTCCCGAGGATCACTTCGATTAGTTTCTAAGCTGGTATCGTCTGTAGCATCATTTAAAGCTTCTGTAACTTCCTCAGATCCGACATTTTGTGCTATTAAAACCTCATAGTCCTCTCTGTGGAATTCACCCTGCTCTGTGGGATTGCTTCCTACAAAACAATCATGATAAATCAAGGTGCTCTGTACATATGGATACTAGGTTAAACGAGAACATAATTAACAACCATACCTCTGTTATTGCAAGTTGTTTCTTCTCCTCCATAATTGCTCATATCTTGACAATATAATTGTGGTACAAACCTGCCTTCTGTTCCACAACAATGTAAAAAAGAAAAGGCAAAAGGTTATCTTCACGTTTCCTTAGACACTGCAAAGCAAACTGGACTGCCTATTTGTAGGTGTGTGAAGCTGATTTTATAAACAAATGGTAGAGAAAAAATAATCACAATCCAAGATTGTATCCCGTATCGGATTTCTTGCCATCGAAAGGCATTTGGTGCAACTAAACACACTAAGATATCAGATTTGTAGCGTGGTAAACACTCACCACAAGACACGGGACCATTTTTCTGTACAACAGAACAAACTGAAGTGATTTCAGGTAAGCTGCAATAGGTATCATCAAATACTAGTTGTTCTGAAGACACGTTCTGTTCTAGTTTGCTGCAGCTTAAAGATGTTTTTTGTAGCGTACATTTAGCCGTTTCAGGTGATGCCTCAACTGGAATAACTGGTTGCAAAGTCCCTCCAATACCCACTTCCTCTAAGATGCCCATCTTTGAAGGGGTTACTGAGCTAACTTTGTCTATTGCACCCAATCCTGTTTCACAGGTGTTTTGAATTTCAGGATAGGAGATATTGTCTACTTTTAAGTCTTGAGGAGCATCATCGAAAGTATTGTTGCTTATGCTTGTCTCTGCTCCATGCTCATCTAAAGGATCGTTGATTATTGAATTGTCATTCAAGGCTACTCCATCAGATTCTTCAACTTGATGTTGTTCTCCATTCCCTAAGATCAAATTCACTTCTCGGTTGGTGAACAGGATTTCTTTAACATTTTTGTTCTCCCATACTGTATGCTCAGCATCGTTGTTTATCAAACTGTCTTTCAAGGCTTCCCCGTCAGATTCTTCAACTTGTTCTTGTTCTCCATTCTCTTGGATCAAATTCGCTTCCCAGTTGGTGAACGAGATTTCTTCAACATTTTTGTTCACCTTTGTAGTATGCTCAGAATCGTTGCTTATCAAATTGTCTTTCAAGGCTTCCTCGTCAGATTCAACTTGATCTTGTTCTGTCTTCCCTTGAATCAAATTCAATTCCCAGTTGGTGAACGAGGCAGATGCATCAGATCCAGTGAGAAGCTGTGGGGGTATATGGTCTGTTGCTACAGGATATACAGATCATTAATTATGAGAAATTATGCTCTTAGCCAGAAAATAACATTCATTTAGCACTGGACGATAAATCCTTAATAGATAGCCCTTAAGTGTCAAAAAAACGTACTTGTTGAAACTAACACGACAAAAATTAACTCCGACTTGCCACACTACAAACCAAAAGATACTAAGATCTCGTGTCTGTCATTTTCAAATATTCAATCTTTAACAGGAAGGATTTTATCAGATAAGGTTTTGATATTAATTAACACTTTCAGGCTTCAGATACTCACTTTGAGATAATAAAACATGCAGCACTGAGACAGCATCAGTAAATGAACCCATTCCGCATGTTCCAGAAGATGACTCGGCAAATAATTTTTGTTTTAAAGAAATCGGCGTTCCTTCAGTCCAGTTGTTGCTGTCGTCAATTTTCTCAAAACAAATCTTTCCACCAATGGCCACCGACCCAGCTTCATCTGCTTCAATGTTCTTGCTGGCATCCTTTGATACAACATTACAATCATCTTTATTCTCATGAAGAAGTTCCTCAACTGAGTGCTCCGCAATGCCCTTCGAAGTAACATGTTGGAGAGCAAAAATGCTGTACTTCTCATCATCAATGTTGCTATGCTTCAACTTCGAATCATCCTCCACCTTTTCAATGTCTTCCTTCATAAAAGCAGCTATGACATCCATAGAGATATGGTTTTCTGAAGCAATGGAAGTACTTCTTTCTAGCTGTAAAGCATTCCCCTCTTTGAGATTATCAAATTTACCAGCCTCAACTCCGGGTTCAAGCTCGGTGCTCATAACTACATTTGATGTTTCACCAATACCCTCACAATCTGCAAATGCAATGTCAGTGAAAGCACTGCGATCAGCATCATTAATTTTCAAAAACTCACCATAATCTGAAAACTGCTTACCAAGCCCCACAGGACCACTTGATTGTGCGGTTCCTTCATCTTCTGTGTTCGACATGTCCAATCTTTCAGCTGTCACCATTAATGATTCTTTGTCAACTGCTTCACCAGCTCCACCGATACGATCACAAAGATCACTGGGCCGTGAAGGACTATTTCGTTGTGGAGTTCCTTCATTTTGTGTGTCTGACATGTCCAATCTTTCGGTTGTTACCATTAGTGGTTTTTTGTCAGCTGCTTCACCATCTCTACTGATATGATCACAGAGATCACCACCACTCATTTCTGCAGTTTTCTCTTCATCTAAGTGCTCATCCATACCTTGTGCAAAAGTGCCAGCATTGGAATCACTACCTACAGGTAAGGTTTCGTGGTCTGTCCACATATTATTTCCTTTTGTGCTCTTAGAAGTGTTTTCGCCCGATCCAACATTCTTTCGCCCTGAAATTTCAATTTCTTTATAAATGGCTGGAGTCAGACTTGTATCAGCATTGCCATTCAGATTGGCAGCCACCTCCTCGCCGCTGCTGTAATCACAAAGCTCAGCTAAGAGAGCATCATTTGCAGTTTCCTTCCTGACAACGTGAGCGCACTGTTCTCTAGCCATATTTGTACCATTGACCATCTCTTTACTTGATACACGGAAGTCACTAGAACGGCCCATCATCATATCAAATGTTTTCCCTTCAAAACCTTCCGTTCCTTCAGCAACCAAATGAACTAAACAGGAGTCAGCGTTGGCATTTACCTTTGCAGACACCTTCTGGCAACCACTGTCATCACCGTGCTCAGTTACTACAGCGCATCCTGATTCTTCTCTCTTAGTTTCACATTGTTCAACATCCGACTCTTCATCCATGCCTCGGCCACTGTTCATATCCATAACAGTTTCATGGAACTTGCTAATAGGCGCATCAACGGTAGCATCAATGCTGCAGTTTATTTTTGCAATCATCTCATTGTAACAACTGAGCTCCTCAGAAAGCATCGGTGAAGCATTCACTCCAGTTGATACTATGTCACTGTCACTGTGCAAGGTGACTTCAGTTTCTCTTGTTATTGCAATATTATCCTCCTTTTTATCTTGCAATTCCTTCAGAGAAGATTGTGGCAAAGCATCTGAAGCAGCTTCCTTTTCCTCCAGAACATGCTTTCCATCCTTACAACTTGAATTACTCTTTGTTGTTGATTTCTCATCTAAAACATTAACAATTGAAAGGAAGTTTTCAGGTTTGTTAAAATAAGCATTACTACTTTCAGTGACATGACTGTTAATATTTGTAGATTTTCAGTGTAATTTTTCGTTGGACAGAAAAGTAATAGCTAACGCAGATATCAGAGCATATTCCTCAAATGTCCTCTAAAAAAATAATCACCTTGATGTAGTATGTTCCTGCCCACAGAGGCATCACCTGAAGAAAAGGACAATCTTTGCTTGCCAATACCAGTGGCTGCTGACAGAAAAAGGATTGAATTAAAATGAATTCCAGATGGCAATAGAAAAGGCAAAATGCTGTCAGGAGGAAGAAATCAATAAATTGCAAGATTTGGTTTACATTGTGAAGGTACAGTGGCTGCAGAACAATTTTCACCTTCATCGGTGCCTTGTTCTGGGACACTCAGACAGGTTCCTTCTCCATCTAAAAGTTCATGTATGCGTGTTCCTCTAGAAACCTGAGAAACATCGCCAGAGTTTCCCTCTGAAATAAGATTTTGTTTCTCTTCAGCAGCTTCGGTAAGGACATCACCATTCTCCTGTAAGTTTATTCCAGTGCTCAAACTGACCATCTCTTCACCAGCAGCTGGTGATGCTCTATCCTCACAAGGTGCCTCTTCATACTCATTGTTATTTGCTGTAATTTTCTGTCCAGTATTTTCTAGATCACAGATACCATCCTCCAGAGCAAATGTTCTATCAACTTCAGTTGAACAATCATTGACATCGCGACTTTCTAAGCGTAAGTCTTCTCCCAGTTCTTTTCTTTCAAGTCCTTTCTCCAACCCTGAGAAATTGGAAGGTTTATCAACATAATATTTAGAACATGGTAATTAAATACTGAAAAGAAAATAGCATGTCCTCATTCTAAACGACTTAATTGCCTGAAAATTTTGATTGATTTGCAGATGAGAAACCATTAGTCAGAGAAAACACATCGGAAGCATTAGTCTGAAGTGATACCAGTCTGAGTTCATCTAAATTATCATTACCAGAATCTGCACCGTCATCTGTAGATCTGCATGATGGATCATCCACGTCAAGTTTCTCCATGTCACCTACGACAATATTAGCCTCCTCGTTAAGGACTGCAGGCTGACTTGCATTCTTTAGCGTTTCTTGGTTTGCACAAGCAGATACTGGCGTTAGTGATATTGATGTTGGAGACGAAGTTTCCTGCAAAATTGTTTTTCTATATATGCCCTCCTGAATGTCAGAGCATAATGCAGAGACTTCGAAGAAACTGGTTCTTCTCAATTCACTTGTTTTACTCTGAGACCCCTTCTTGTCAGAAGTTTTAAAAACTTCCTCCCAGCGGTTCAAACTGAAATTATATTTGTCCCCTGTGGCTTCTGGCAAGATCAATCCAGTGTCCTGATTTCGCATTTCTTCAGTAAATATAGCTTCCTCTACCATAGTTGGAAGTGCAGATATACTCTGTTCCTTCTTTTCAACAGTTTTGTCCAGGAAGGTATATCCAACCAAGTCACTTTTAGAGGCACGTTTTGTGGATTGTCTTGAAGGTTTACCAACTAAACATTCACCCACAACAGCAGAAGCGTCTTTCTCCATCATTGGGTTACGCTTTCGTTTCAGTTGCCCAACCTTACCAACAGCTTCAACAGTTCCTAATTCATCCGTGGCAAAAGTAGAGCTTGACACAACAGTGTTGCGTCTGGACCTCCTCAGATGGCCAATGGGTACCGCAGCCTTTTCAATTCCACCTCTAGACTGTACAGAAGCTTCAACCTCGTTAACTGCCTTCAAATATGGATTCCTTGGTTGCTTCCTGGTTTCCCTTTTTACCTCTGGCCCTTCACTTTCCACCTTGCCCTTTTGAGCTGTAACATGTTTCTGTCTTGAAGCATTTCTACCTTGAGCCTTCAAAGATTCCCCAAGCTGAACAGCCCTGTTCTGCTCCTTGTTAACCTTGGTAACCTCAAATGCACTTTCAACTGCACAAGCATTCCCTGCAACCTGAGCTCCAAACTTTGCCCTCTTACTAATAGCAACTTGCATAATAGATTTGGAATCTGTATCCTTTACCATGTTTCTTTTTGATCGCCTGATATCCTTTACAGATTCAAGACCTTCTTCAGGCAAGGTTACTACCTCTACTCCCTTCGGAGGCACCATAGATTTACGTCTCAAAGTATATCTACCCAAATCCCTCAACAATTCTTCATCTTGAAGAACCTTTTCACATTTATCCTGAATCTCAAAGGTTTCAGATTTATTTGCAGTAAGGGAAGAAGTATTTTCCTCCAACTTAGAGTGTGACCGAGTAGTCCTGCCAACAATTTCAGTTTTGCTGAAATCTCCACTCGATAATGAAGTACCTTCCTTGTTCCTAGCATTTCTTCTTGAACGCCTGTTACCCTTCCCTGATTCAACACCTTCATCAATTAGAATTTCTACTGCCACCCCCTTCTGAGGCACAAAAGATTTTCTTCCCAAAGCATAACTACCGATACCCTTCAAAGGTTCTTCAGTCTGGAGAACCTTTTCACATTCATCATGAACCTCGAAGGTTTGAGCTTTATTATCGGCTACAGAAGTATTCTCTACCCTCGCCCGTGATCGAGTAGTCCTGCCAACAATTCCACTTTTTCCCAACTCTACACTCAATAATGAAGTACTTACATTCTTCCTAACACTTCTTCTTGGTCTCGACGGGACATTTGCAGGTTTAGCATCGTCGTTTGCACTTACATTCTCTAGAGAAACTTCATCCAACAAAGCACTCCCCTCGCTATTCCCTCTCTTTCTAGAAACTCCCCGTTTCGAATTCTTCCTCGAAACAACCAAATCCCCCTCACCCCCTTCCACATTCTTTTCAATCACCACCTCTCTACTTTTCAATTGCCTCCTACTCAAATTATCTCCACCCTTCACGAGTTGAGCACCTCCATCCTTCGTAATTGCAGGAGGTTGTGGCTTATCACTAAAATCAACATTTTCCACTCCAACACTCCCTTTCTTCTCTCCTCCTCTTCCTCTCTTCTTCCCAACAACCGGCAAAACAACCTTATCTACATGTCTTTCAACTGTTCTCTGCACTCTATTCCTAGCTCTAGGGAGAGAAACATTAACTTTCCCAGAATCAACCAAGCTCCTCTTCCTTCCTTTATACACCGAAGGCTCGTATTCACGTACTTCAACATCAGGGCTGAATTTAACATTCTTTGATTTTTTAGGCACATTCGTGGAATCACTCTCGTTTGGTACTTCACCATAACCTTGCGTTATGGGATTTTCATTTGCCTGTTTATAATTCAAAAAATAAAAAATAGAGTATTTTAGCTACAGGGAAATCCATAAAAAAATAACCCGAAAAAGGAGGGGGGGGAATCTAATTATTTCAATGTTTAAACCCTAATAATTGTAAAATACACACAATAAATTAACAGTAATCAATTACTTCCACAATTAATTCAAATTCTTATTGAGTTTGCATAATAAGCAACAAAACTCATTAGATCCATTGGAGATTCCAGTTTCAAACAACAACAAAAAAAAAAGATAAAGAAATTAACAGACAGAAACCATCTAAGCCTCTGATCAACAAAACGGAAAAAGAATAAGCAATCTGTAATAGAAAACACACCTTGAGAGTCAAAGTCAACAAATGAGCCATTTCGGCATTGGATTTATTGGCAAGAATTCCATGCTTTTTACAAAGCGCTTGCAGTTGTTTTCTCTTCATGCCATGAAAAATCATTTCTCCTTCTTCCATTTTTCTACTTCGGAAATCACTCACTCGCCATACACTTATCACTCACTCATCATACACTTACCAACTTTCCTTTTATTCCTTTCTTATCAGTGTGACGATGCCAAACGAAATGCTTTTTTCTTTTTTTTTAAGTTCTGTGTGAGGGAGAGTGTTTAAAAAAAATTCAAAACGGCTGGTTTTTCATTTCTCCCGCTCTTTGAAACCGGTTTATTTTCCAACAACTGCCCCCACTCGCGACTCTGAATAATGATAAGAACTCGCGTCCGTGTGACAAGCCTAGAGGGCGAAACAGTAATTGAGATCAAATTTAAATGGAAGGTACAGAGGGTTTGATTTATTTATTTTTTGCTGATATTGCATAAACGCGTCTCGTCTGAAATTTCTGTACGATGGATAAGACGCTTTTGCTAGAGCCACGTGTAAGAGTCTCTTTAATTCTTAGCGTGTTTGTTTTGCATTGTAGTGGTAGCTTTTGTCTAATGCCTCACCAGAATTATTCATAGTTTTATCCTTCTTTCAAGGTTTAGATTCTAGATTTTAATCAAGTCATCAGGTTTTGAGCTGATTATCGAGTAGTTTGTTGATTTTTGTTTTTTTTAAATTAAAATAATGTTGTTTTAGTATAAAAAAAAAAATCAACGAGTTGCAACCGGGTTTTTGACTAGGTCATACCGGGTTTTTTTTTCCTCTATTTTTTCTTCAACCAGGCCCGGTTCCAGTCCCGGGTCGACCCGCTGGGTTTCAAAACTATGGTATGTTTAGGAGTGTGGTTGTGATTGTTTTTTAAAATATTTTTCACTCGGAAATGTATTAAAATAATATTTTTTATTTTTAAAAATTATTTTTTATATCAGCGTATTAAAATAATTTAAAAACACCAAAAAATATTAATTTGAAGCAAATAAAAAAATAAAAAAAATTAATTTTTTTAAAAAACACTTTTGAACAGTTTAAATATATTTATTTTTAATTGAATCTGGTATTTGGGAGTTTGAAAATTTTTTTATTTAGTTTGATTTTAAGTTTTTAAATTGATTAAAAGGTGTTGTATTGTTATAAACAGGTTATAAAGATTTATGAGACTTTTCTCATAATTTTTTGGTGAGAAAATAGTTGTAATTTGGGGTTTCTTTTTTCAAAAACTTAGACCTAATATTCATATGATCAGAAAATATAATAGACAAATAACACGTGGTTTGCGTAAGGGGAGACGCTTCGTCCACCAAATTTTAAAAAAAAAAAAATAGGATTGACAGCCTGTCATTTGCCCTTTAAAAAAAACACATGTATGCAGGCCTAAGTTTTCATGTAAGCTAGGCAAGTATGTCCAGCCCATGCACATCTAAACCATTATTTTTTTATCTCGTTATTATTTTTGGTTTAGCATTTTATAATTGAATTCTTTTTAAATAATACTTAAATGATTATCCAATTATAATATTATTTTTAAATAATATCAACTTCTTTGAATTTAATATCACCAATAGGTTTTTGAATAATTATATATGAATCTAATATATATAATTTTTTAAATGCGGAAATATCTATTTTTAAAAATTTTATTATAAGTTTTTTTAGATAATTTTCTCAAGTTCATTATTATTATTTCTTTAATATATTCATTCTAAAATTATTTTTTTAATATTTTTTTAATTAAAATTTGCTTTTCAGATTCATATATATTAGACAAAACAGTAATAAAAAAATACTAAACATAACCATAAAAATACAAAAAAAAGGAACAAAATTAGAAAGTACTAGCAGTAACACTGTTTCCACACGGAATACTATTTATTAGTTAATAAAAAATTAGAAGAGGAGGGTTTTACTGTACTTCATCTCACATTATACTATTTATTAAAATAATTTTTTTCTCTTTTCATAGGTTTTTTTTTAATTTATGTTTTTTTTAAATGACCTTCAACATTAGATTTATTTAAAATTAAACTTCATAATTTTTTCAATTTACTTCTTATAAGGTTATCTCATACCCATGATTCAAATTACAAATTTGACGGATTGATTTAATTTTTTTTAATTGATTTTTTTTCAATTTCATCATTCAATATTGAATTGATTGAGAATCTGGCTTTGTGATTTGTTTCGGTATGCTTTCTATGAAATTATCCACATCTCATAACCTAAGTCACGGGTTTGGTGAGTTAACCTTGACTGACTTGGGTTATTTTGTTGGGTTCTTTTTTTAATTGATTTTTTAGTTTTACCCCTCA
>Ga0307507_10006336_pt1 | contig 18269 bp, 3 predicted proteins | sample 7_EM_MG_FD_207223 | JGI IMG/M metagenome (GOLD analysis project Ga0307507, IMG submission 207223) | Populus trichocarpa ectomycorrhiza microbial communities from riparian zone in the Pacific Northwest, United States - 7_EM | ecosystem: Host-associated > Plants > Roots > Unclassified | place... | reverse complement strand
GCTAATAGCTTCTGGATTAAAAGCTTCTAAATTAAGGCTCCACATCGAAGCTCTAAATAAAAGGCTTAGTAAGCGTAAACTCGGTCAAAATTTTCGTTAGTTTTTACCCTAACGATTATCTTTATACAGTTTTGCAGCCGAATTAACCCTAAGTATATAGGTAAACAATAAGTTTTAAGCGGAGACTTGTATAGAGCTTTAAGCAGAGCTTATATAGATATTTGTATAGCATTTATATAGACATTTATGCAGATATTCGTATAGACGTTTATAGCCCCCTAAGATAGTAGTAATAAGCAGCTTAAAGTCCTTAAGTAGTTATTATTTGGGTAGGCTATAGGCAATTTAATTAATATATCGCCCGTTTGGCGGCGCTTTTTACTAAATATCATAGAGGCGTATAGAGTAGATATACTTATTAATTATAGAGCCGCCTCTACGGATTAATTTAATAGTATTTTTAAGATAATAGCTATTATAAAGGTGTAGATTAATTTTGTTAAAAAAGGTAACTACTCTATATATAAAATAAGTTAAATTGCCTAAGAAACCTTATAAAAGTCCCTTAGACTATAGAATTAACTTTTTAATAAAAAATGTTAGCGATATCCGCTTATAGATATATGTATATTGGAAGGCTATTGTCTAGGTATATAGTAGGGAGCAGGCAAACAGAGCATAAGTTATAAGGAGAGTCGATGGGAGAGGACGATATAGTAAAGAGTAGGTATAGCAATACCTTGTATAGAGACGAACCAATATAGAGGGAAGGGCTATAAGCCTAAGGGAGCTTATAAGGAGGTGCAAAGGGCTAGCCGAAAGCTGGCCTTGGTAGCTGCTAAAAGATCCCTTATATATATCCGCTAATTAATTCTTTACCTTAGCGTTACTTTAGTAAGCTTAGACTATAGAATTAATTAGCGGATATCGCTAACCTTTTTTATTAAAAAGTTAATTCTATAGTCTAAGAGACTTTTATAAGATTTATTAAACGGTCCAATTTATTTTATATATAGAGTAGTTACCTTCTTTAACGAAATTAACCTACACCTCTATAATAGCTATTATCTTAAAAGTACCGTTAAATTAATCCATAGAAGTAGTGCTATAATCAATTAATATATCTACCCTATTAGCCCCTATAATATTAAGTAAAAAGCGCCGCCAAACTGGTAATATGTTAATAATTAAATCGCCCGCTCCTACTATAAATATAACACTAGTTAACTGGCGGACGCCTATCTAAACGCTAGTTAGAATATCCGCTAAGTGGATATCGCGCCTAGTAACAAAGGAAGAAAAGGTTAGAGTTATTATAGAGCATTTACGGGGTTAGGGATAGTCTTTTAGTAATCTTTCTTTGGCGTAGCTATAGCATAGTACTAGTAAAAGACGACGCTTAAAAAAGAAGAAGGTAAAGGAGCTTATTATTACCCTTTTGGAGGACAAATAAACCTATAATATAATGAAAGAGGCTGCGGATATTTATTTAGAACCAGTTAATGCGGTCGTAAATATCCTTTATAAAGATCTTTATAATTTTAGCAGAAGACGGTTATTTTTAGCCTATAGAAGTCAGATCTAGAGTTTAACAATATTTAACTCTTATAGGGCTATAAAGCAATTAGCTAATATATCCCTCTACTCTACCAACTAATAGAAGGATTATTAGTATAATTAAGAAGTAATAAATTACGAAATCCGCATTTAGGGTAGGTTATTCTTCTTATATCTATCCTTTTATTAGGCCGCGCTTAAAGCTTTACTAACTATTTTACTTAGCTTCTTAGTCTTTATCTTTAAGGCATAGGTATAAAGCATTAGGTTCTATTACTACTTTATAGACTAGGGCTTATTAACGGATATATAATACTTAACTACTGGAAGATGGGATTAGCTAAACGCTTTAAAGAAGGTTATAATACCAGCAGTGGATATACTGGTGCTAATGCTATTAAAGACTTACCTCCAATTAATATCTACCCTTAATAATATCTATATTATATACAATAATTTTAACTACCTTAAGTAAACGCAATATTAGTTAATTAAAAACTAGTGTTTTTTATTCCTATACTACTAAAAAGCTTATCTATAGATCTTATATTCTCCCTAGTGGCCTTCTTTAAAGTATACTATATAACTAAGTGCAGCTTTAGATTAAGGATATTGCTAAGGTACCAGATAATATATATATTAGCGTTTAAAATCGGATATCTATTTTTATAATTGCAGATACTCTTTAAAGCGCGTATCTGGCCGCTATAAATAATATTTTTACATCTAATACTAAGCTTAAATATCCACGTATGCTAGAGATTAATATTCTGCTATTTATAAAGACAACCTATATAAACCTAGGTCCTATTATAGAGAGCAAGGCTTCTATAAATGGCAACTACCATATACTTAAGATAATCTTCCTAGAGTAACTATAGCTTAATTATGATAATAATTTCTTAAACCAATTATATTTAGTATATAGTAACCAGAAAACTATAACGCTTATTTATATCTATAAGCTGGAGCAGGCAAAGGCTGCGCTCTTATATAATAGCTACTATTAGGTACTACCTATTCTAGGTCTTTGGCACCTTTAGTTAAACTTCCTATATATAATTATAAGGACTTTCTTTAGTGGTAAGCAATATACATAGTAGTACTCTACACTCTATACTTATATAAATTACCTTAGGAGACAAAATATTCCTATAAAGCGTCTTCCCTTTTACCATCTTAAGGAGCTAGTACTGTATAGTTTTAATATCCGCATTATTGCACTCTTTTTAATATATATTTGTAATAGGCTTAATATTTATAAAGAAGGTACGATTAAAAGATATATTAGATCTTTAACGCCTAAGCGGTTTCTATAGTATATTAAGGATATTCACGTAGTAGGTTTTAGCTCTAAAGTCGGCTATAAGACTAATAAATGAGTTTCTCCGCAGCCCTCTACCTACGGAGATTCTTAGATTATAGATTAATTACTTATAGTACTTAGCTCCGCTACTATAAGCTAGCCCACTTAAATTATTAACATAAAGTTCCTTAATTATATTCGGTATCTATAGGTGGTTAAAATATATAAAGTGTTAAAATACGCTATTAAGTATGCGGATATTGGCCTTTTAAAGCATATAATTGCCCACCTTTGCCTTTACTTTGCCGGATTAAGAAGTAATAACTATATATCTAAAATAATATACTTTTAGAGGTAAATTATAACAGAGGCGTATAATTTAGTGCTTTAGTAGGCTATACTTATAAATGGGTTAATTAATAATCGCGGAGAGCTAAATAGCTTTTTAAAGCTAATTAACTTAATAAACTACTAAATCTTTAGCTAAACGAGCCAGTCCAATTACGTGGAAACTTAACCTTTAGAGTAGACTCTTTATTTAGGTAGAGTGTTTTTACTATAAGCTATACTAGACCTCTGTATGCTAAGTTTAAGGATATATTTAGTAAGTGGATAATATCCAATTATATAATTAAGTCTCCTATAGTTAATATTTAGTCTCTTACAGATATAATTACTAAGGATTTAATTATACGTTAGTGTATGTGGGACGTTAGGTTTAAAACACCTACTATTTTTTAACTTAAATTAAAGCGGCTCTTATAGGGCAGTATTGCTAATTTTAATATGCGGATATCTTATATTAGCGGTTTACTATATAACCCTTATAATGACGAATTTAATAAGGCTATAGGTAGTATACTAAAGGACTTTTAAATGCTTAGGCTTATAATACGTTTCTATCTTTATATTAAGCGAGTTATTTTTATTAATATTAACTCTAGCCAACGTATAATCTTTTTAGTGCGTAGTATATAACGTATTAGTAGGCTGTTTTATAGTGCGGATATTATAATATTAATTAAGTATATCTATTAAATATAAGGCAGAGACCTAATTCCTATATATAGAGTAGTAAAAAGGTAAAAGCTACTATTTTATTATTATAAACCTATAATAATAGCCAACCCGCAGTAATAGCTAACTTATATCTACTTATATTACGTATAAGTGTAATAACACCACGCCTTAAAAACGCAAGCTTATTCTTTATCTTACCTAAAGAATCTTTAAACTTATTTAACCGGCGATCTATAGCTTAAACATCTTTTACTATATTAACCACCTGTTTATAAACTATATTAATACGCGCAGAAACAGCAATTGCTAAATATACCCTAATATATTCCGTACTAACGGAAGTAATAGCAGCAGTGGCAGTAATAGCAGCACCTAGCGTACTAGCAATTGGTAAAAGAGTTAGATGAACAATAGTTGAACGGGTACTCCTACGGCCGCGCGTTCTACTATAAGTAGGAGTCTTAATAGGAAGGGAGGTCTTAGTGGGGGAGAAAGTATAGTGGCGCGGGTAAGGATAGTGCGAGTATAAAGCTATATGGATATTATACGTTCTTGGTAGGCGTTTTAACTAAATTGTTAATAAAAGGTAATTTTGTATATTTTTTACCTTATAGTATAATCGGCTCCAAATTTAGCAAACTCTTTTATCTACGTGTTAGATAATAGAATAATAGTAAGTATACTATTAGTATATACCTTTCTGCACAACCTACTACCTAAATAATATTTTAAGCACGTACTTCTAAAATAAGGTCTAGAGTTATGCTTATAAACACGATATTTGTAGCTATACTTCTTATATAAAGTATATAGCAGATAGCGCAGCTTACTAAAGCTACCCTTAATATTCTAGACATGTGTTAATATCCGCTAGCGACTTTCTATTATATTTTCCCAAGCACTAGCCTTTAGAGTATACTCTATATTCGCTAACGGTACTTAGATAGAAAAGCGGGTACTACTAGGGCTAGGGAGATTGCAAGAGTCGGCGTTATTAAAGTCTTTATATTTATAGCTGTCTAAAGATTCGCTATCTAAAGAAACCTCATATATAGTGTTTAGGTTACTATAAGAAGTAAATTAGTAGATAAGACATTAAAATAGTATAACTAATATATACGATTTAATAGCTATCTTAAGCTTTATATTTATATTAGCAGCCTTTTTAGACCGCTTTTTAAGGACGGAAGCTAAACGAGCCTTATTAAGCCTCTTTTTAGAAGTATTATGGTGGGGTAAAATGTCCTATGCTTGGTGTCTTGGCGCTTTCCTATATTTATAAAGCCTTTAGCTTCTCTCTTCCTTAGATATAATGTCACGGAACCCCACCGCAGGGGCCTCCATAGGAGAGCCCCGTGCTCTTGTATACACCTCGCATATAGCTTACGTCAGCTACGCGTAGGTATATCACCTCCTTACGCCCTCGACCCTTACAATCAATTGCGCAACGTCTTGTAGACTCCTTAAATACATACGCTCTGTAGCCACTGCCCCCGTCCTATAACATTATATTACGCCTTTTTACTACCGACGCTTAGCCTACAACCAATTCTACGTCTTTGTAACACTACAGGCGCTGCTAGAAGCAGTGTATCTACGAGTTACCTTTATACTTCTAAGGAACCCACAATAGTAAGACGATATTCCTTACTAGCCACTATATTAAACCTAATACCTACACTTAACCTACAACGCCAATTAATCCCAGGAGAATTCGATTTATTAGCCCTAGCCTTAGCCCCTAAGGAGGTGGACATTGATAATGTCTTATCTTTTATTAACTATACTACTATAGACAAGTAAGCGGAAGGGCTACCACCTATTAAAATTAAAATACAAGACGCCGAGACATTTGCAAAAATGGTAGCATAAGAACCCGATAAATACTACCGCCTTCTATAGAACTACTACCTAAAGCTTATATAAGCTAAAATACGTACTGCTTAAGACCGTAACATTATTTAAGACCTATAAACTTATAAAGTGCTTACTAATAACACGCGCTAAAAGACCAAAGATAACCTCTATATGTCTAAACACAACGTCTAATGGTTAAAGAAAGCTAAGATTATATTTATTGCTATAGTCACTAAAAAAGAAGGCATAATTAAATATCTATAATCCTAGCTTAATAAATACATCCTATTATGGGACACCTCCGTGACACCTTACATACGTCTACCTGTTTCTACTGACGCAGTAAGAAGAGACCGACCGCGAAATGGCAATCTAACGGCAATTTAACGGCAGTCTGCCGCATTCTGCCATATTCTGCCAAGTCCACCAAATTCTGCCAAGTTCTACTAGGACCGCTACTTAAATCCTATTCTGCTCCGTGTATGTATTAACCAAGCAACTAAATTCACGATATATACCCTTCCATCCTATTTCCTTACCTTTTCTCCTTACGTAATATCTTAACTTTATTACACAGTTTATGTACATAGCTTAATAATATCTACTTTGCTATATATTATCGTCGCTTATACTTACTCCGTAATACTATATTACGTTAAACCATATACTCTATCCTGCCCTAACCAATATATAAAACAACTTAGAAACCCCCTTATCTATAAATAATCTATACGCCCTATTTGCCAAATAAATAAGAGGTCTTTAAGAGGCTTTTATAGACGCTCTTACTTAATAAAAAGCTTAATATTATAAAACAATCTAATCCCTAAGAAAGGAAGTTAAAGAGATTTATTATAACCCACCATCTACTATACCGTCGCCCCTACCTATCCCTACTAGTATTAACCCATAAACACTAGATAAGAAGAATATATCTAAAACTAACTCCTTAACCCCAAATTCGCCAGTTAATGCCCCTAAAAAAAGTTATCTAAACGCCTCCCTGATCCTCCTGCCTATTTTAATAAAAGGATTAAGCTACGCTCTTTTTTTAACCAACTTTAGAATAAGCTAAGCGGTAATATTAATTGCTACCCTACCCCTAACAGTTAACTTTGTTATGCTATAAGCCGCCTAAAAGGAGATGCCGTAGATACTATATACCCGTTCCAACTAAGTATAGTAAAAGAACTAGTTACTATATTGGAAGTATCTTATGACGACCCTAACTAAGTTACTATGTTATAAAGGAAACTAAATAAGATAATATAGGGTTCCAAGAACTTCTTATTATACTTTACTAAATTCTACTACTATGCTAAAGAGACTAAATAGAATAAACCCGCCTTAATTAATCGCCTAGTAGAATCCCTAAACCCTAAACTAAAAGCATCTCTTATAGGAGTTAAACTGCTAGGTACCATTACTGCCTACGCTAACGTTATTAATAGCCTATATAACAACTTACTACGCCTCGCCTTAAAATATACGCCTTAATATTTTGCCCCCTAACCGCCTAAGACCCGCAAGGACTTAGACGCTATAGATATTAACACTAGGACCCTTTCCTACGCCTTAAAAGGATCTGCTAAATAAAAGCAACGCATTAAACACGGCCTCTGTTTTAAGTGTAGAAGTAACACCTATATCTTTAGCTACTGCTCCGTCCCTTTTTAAAAGAATTTATAAACGGCTAATACTAGTAGCCGTTTACCATACTAATCCTCTAATTACCGTTCTTAATTTTTACCTAGTTTCAGCCCTATATTTAGTAAGCACCACTTATAAGGATAAAGTTATAACTGATGTTTTATAGGAACCCCTACCTACTCGCCACTAAAAGGTACGTCCTAGAGTTAAGTTGCTTTTTAGGACAGCTATGTCACAGAATATCGTTAAATATATTAGATATTACAAACCCTAACTCTTAGGATTGTAGTATAACTGTTAACTGCCGTCTTTAGCAGAAAGGTTAATAGGCTAATGCTTAAGTCTTAATTAATACAGGAGCTAGCGGTATAGGATTTATTAATAAGATCTTTATATAAGATAATAAGTTTACCCTAATACCCCTTAACTAGCATATTAACGTATTTAGATTTAATGGCAAACGCACTATCTTAGGCTATATTACTTATATAGCGGTCCTAAGACTCTAATACCTAAACCATAAAGAATTAATTAAGCTCTTTATAACTACCTTAGGTTACCTAGTAATCCTTAGACAACCCTAGATAAAGCTATATAAGATAACTATTAATTAGGGCAACCTTAGGCTTCTATTTACCGCCTCCCGTTATAAGCAGAAGTGCTTTATAACTTACTACTTAAGCCCTAAACTAAAATCTGAAAAATCTACTCAAATCCACTAGTCTAAAATTTCTACTAAAATTTATCCTATATGCAAAAAGCCTACCTAATTCCACTAACCTAAGAATTCTACTAAATTCTATTAATGTAAGGCTTCTACTAACTTCCATTAAGAACCTAAAAATAATATACGACTATATAAACTAACTTTAACTGCTACACCCTAAACCAAGCAGAAGCTTAAGCTTAATATATAAAAGTACTAGAAAAACTAGTATTCTACTATAAAAAGGATACTTAAAGAACCCAAACCTAAATCTAATACTAACTCCGTACCTAATACTAAACCTAAAACCAAATAAGAAACTATATAAGAAACTAAGGATAACCTAAGCTTGCTTAATACCTTAGATATCTATATAATTAGAGCCACCCTATTAGTATAACTCGCTAGGAAACCTAAACATATAATCTTTGCCATTATAATGGCCGATATTAAAAAGGCCCTAATACTAAAGAAGCACACTAATCCTGCCATAAAAGTACTAGTATGCCACTATAAATATCTAGAAGTATTTTTATAAAAGAAAGCTAATAAGTTAGTAGAGTACTAACTATATAACTATAAGATTATACTTAAAGAAGAAAAACAGCTAGGATTTAGACCTTTATATAGAATATCCCAAAACAAACTTTAAGTGCTACGGAAGTACTTAGACAAATACCTTGGTAAAGGATTTATTAGAGTAAGCTCTTTACCTATAGCTATACCTAAAATCTTCGTTAAGAAATCTAGTATTGGTCTACGCTTCTATATAGACTACTAAGCTCTTAATGCTATTACTATTAAGAATTAGTATCCGCTCCCGTTAATTTAAGAGACACTAAACTAATTAAGTAAGGCTCGCTACTATACAAAACTTGACCTTATTTATGTATTTAACCGCCTCTATATCGCAAAAGGAGATAAATAGCTTACCGCATTCCACACTAGGTATAGACTATTTAAATACTTAGTAACGCTATTTAGCCTTATAAATACCCCAAGTTTATTCTAGCACTTTATAAATAATACTCTATAACCTTACCTAGACGTCTTCTATACTGCTTATATTAATAATAGCTTAGTATACAGCAATAACCTAACTAAATATAAGAAATACGTTAACCTTGTTCTAAAAGCTCTGCGTAGAGCTAGTCTATAATTAGATATAAATAAATGCGAATTCTATAAAATAGAAGTCCTATACCTTAGACTTATTATTTCTATAGATGGTATATAAATGGACCTAAAGAAGATTAAAGTAATTATAAACTAGTAAGAACCTAAGAACGTTAAGGATATAAGAGCCTTTATGGGATTTGCTAACTTCTACTAATAGTTTATTAACAACTTCTCTACTCTAGTTTTACCTCTTATAGCTTTAACCTAAAAGAATAAAGCCTTTACCTATCTAAAAGTTATATTTACTACCGCACCTATACTCTAATACTTTAACCTAAACTAAAAGAGTGTTATAGAAGCTAATTTATCCAACTATATTACTAAAGGCATTCTATCTTAGTATAATAAGGAAAGAGTATTACACCCTATAGTATACTTCTTAAAATAACTAAGTCTAGCTAAATATAACTACAAGATCTATAATAAGGAATTATTAGCTATTATTAGGTGTTTTAAATAATAGTAACCTAAACTAGAAGGTACTAAATTTCTAATTAAGGTCCTTAGCAACTATAAGAATCTATAGTACTTTATAACTATAAAACAGCTAAATTATTATTAAGCCCACTAGTTAGAATATCTATCTTATTTCTAATTCTTAATTATATACCGCTTAGGCGTTTAAGGTTAAAAACCTAATACCCTAACCTAATGTTTATAAGATATGCCAGTATAGAAAGAAGCGTGTACCTATTATAATTAAACCCTACTTCGCCCCAAGCTATTTAACCCTCCTATTAAAGACGTTATAATACACATTCTTAAAATAACTAATTAATTAATTAAATAGATAATAGTTAACAAATACCTAAATAATAAGTTTATTTAAGAGACGCTTAAGCTAATCTAAGATGGCATTAGATACTCTAAAAGGATTTCTTTAAGTAAATGCGAAGCTTGCGGAGACTGCTTGTACTATAGAAACCGCCTAGTTATACCTAACCACAACGAACTTAAGCTTAAGCTCCTTAAATATATATATAACCTACTAGTAGCCAGTTACCCAGGCCAAGAAAAAACCCTAAAACTACTCTAATAAGAATATTACTGGCTAAATATATATAATATAATATAAAGGTACGTCTCTAGCTGCTATACCTGCCGATAAGCTAAAGCTTTATATAAGATATATAACAGCTTTTTAAAGCTACTGCCTGTTCTAGACCAAAGATAAAAGGATATTTTAATTAACTTTATTATTAAGCTCCCTGTAAGTAAAGGCTATATAAATATTATAGTAGTTATAGACTAACTATCTGAGATAAAACACTTAATTGCCTGCCCTAATATATTAGCGTCTGCTATTACCTAACTATTCCTAGACTATATATAGAAACTCTATAGACTCCCTAAAATAATTATCTCTAATAGAGGTAGCCAGTTTATCTCCGCGTTCTAGAAAAAACTAACATTTTAACTCCGCATTAAAGCACTATTATTTATAGCATACTACCTAGAAACGGATAGTTAAATAGAATGTATAAATGCTATAATGGAACAGTATATTTAGATATACACATTGTATTTATAAGACGACTAGGTAGACTAGCTTATATTTACTAAGTTTACTATAAATAACTCCATCTTGGAAACTATAAAGGTCTCCTTATTTCTAGCTAACTATAGCTAATACCCGCAAATAGGTTTTAAACCCTTTAGTAATGTTCCTCGCCTAGCTTATTACGCTTTATAAGTTATAGAAATAAATAAGTTTATAAAGAAGATAGAAGAACTATAAGAGTTTCTTATTAATAAAATAATATAGGCCCAATCTGTCTATAAAGCTATAGCAAATAAAAACCAAACCCTAGCACTAGCCTATTAAATTAGTAACTTTATCTAGCTAGATATAAGAAATCTAAACACAAAACAACCTACTAAGAAATTTAATTGGAAGAACGCCGGCCCTTATAAGGTTAAAAAGGTTATCTCTCCCTATACCTACTAACTAAAGCTCCCTAATACGGTTAAAATCCACCCCGTATTCTATACGTTAGTCCTCTACCCTATTACCCCTATATTAGATGCCCTATCTAAATAGATCTAGAACCCTTCCCCACTAGTTAAAGTGGATAGTAAGGATAAGTACTTTATTAAAAGAATTAATGATATTAAGTATAATAAATATAAATATAAATATAAATATAAATATAAATATATATACCTTACAAAATAGAGAGGCTTTACTAAGCCTATATAGGAACCCGTTAACTCTATAGGACTTATATAAGCTATAGAAGACTTTTATAAACTCCACCTAGAACTACTACAGCCCTATCTCGCAGAAGCTTAAGTTTAAAGGGGGGTTACTATTATGGGACATCTCTATAATACCTTATATATATCTACCTATTTCTACTAACGTAGCAAGAAGAGACTAACCGTGAAATAGCAATTTAATGGCAATCTATGGCAATCTAACGGCAATCTAATAGCAGTTTGCCGCATTCTGCTATATTCTACTAAGTCTACTAAATTCTGCCAAGCTCTGCTAAGACCGCTACTTAAATCCTATTTTATTCTATGCATATATTAACTAAGCAACCAAATTTATAATATATATCCTTCCTTCCCATTTTCTTACCTTTTCTTCTTACGCAACGTCTTAACTTTATTATACAGTTTATATACATAGCTTAATAATATCTACTTTGCTATATATTATCATCGCTTATACTCACTCCGTAATATATCCATAATAACACTAGATACCTCTCTACTATATATAACACCACCTAAGCCTCTACGCCCCTGGCAACCTTACCTACTTAATACTTAATAAAGGGTTAACACTAAGCAGCTTTACCTAATAGGAACCCCTACTAAAGTAGTAATAATAAAAGCTATAATAATTAAACCTAAGCTGCCACCGTAGGGTCTAATATATATTACCCTAATCCCCCAGTCTTTTAGGGGGACTGTAAGGAATATAGCTACTAGAAGATGTAAATCTATAAGAAACTAACTTAGAGCGCCTACCTTTTTCCTACGGAAGATATTAAAATTAGCTATATTATTAGGCGAATAAAGGATACACCATTTAACAGACTCTTTACTTAGTGGGAGACTAATAGCCCCCAGAAGTGGCAGTCCTATTAAAAAGTCCTTAATGATCTTAACCTAATATACCGTGACCACAACCTACTAGCCACTAACTAAGCCAAACTACGTGCCCTGGGGATGGGCCCTACTAAATTATTTAATAAGTTCTATGTTAAATTTTAGGAATATACTGGAGCCCTTACCTAAGATAATACTAAAGACTAAGAAGATCTCCTTAAAAAAGTTACTTATCGCCTTAGTTACGTAGCCGCTAGCTATAACTATAATAACGTCTATAATATAGTAGTAGCCCTATAGAAGATTAAATAATAACTAAATTAGATTGCTACTGCTAACCCTTGCCTAAAAATTTCTCTATAGAAGCCCTCCGGACCTATTAAACCTATATATACTAAGCTACTAATATCTACTACCTTAAATACCACTGGAGCCAATCTTAACCTCTCTATACTAACCTTTCCGTAAAAACTCCTAGATAGAGAACGCGAGCTACTCCAAAAACTAGGACGCTGCTATAGATGCCGTTAAGAAGGCTATTATTGCAATAACCTAAATTGCCTAATAGCTAGGTTTAGTAGCTGCCGCCTAATACCTAACCTAGTACTCTAAACACTAAATATGTTGCTATATATCACTACCGTATAAGATAAAGATGTAGTAATAGTAATAGTAGTAGGGTTAGATACGGAAGTGGAAAATGCTAAGTCCTAGCCCTAAGTCGTGGGTTAGAATGCCCTAATAATAGAGCGATCTATATATCGGCCTACTTAATAGATAACTTAGTAAAGATAAATGGATAGAAATAGATAGTTTTACCTATAATAGGAACTACTGCTGAAAAATAATATAAAAGCCGTTCTATAATTAATTACAAAGCTACTAATAAATTTATAAATACCTAATTTATATGTATTTATATCCTACCTACCTTACCCCTTACTAAAGCCCACGCCCTATAACTTACTAATAGTAGTTATACCGCACAGAAGATTACCTATATAGTATAACTCTACCTAGATATAAACGGGCACTAGAAAGAGCTCTAGGCCTATATTATACCACTTACCAACTACCCTATTATCCTTAAAATAAACTGGCTTGAATAATATAACCCTGTTATTAACTAGAAAAAGAGAGAAGTAACCTTTAACTCTAAATACTGTAGAGAGACTTGCCTAAGGTATAGCCTAACCACCTCTATTTACTCACCAGGATATTAACCTAAGAAACCCCTTATTACCCTACCTACAATTAACTACTACTATATAAGTACCGCGGCCTTTTACTATATAGCACGTAGAAAAGGCTGGACCGTTACTATAGCTTTCTAATTATAACTATATAAGCTTAATAAAGAATAGGACTACGTCCTCTATAGTAACAGGATAGATATAGTTAACCTTTTAGAAGATAATGCCCCTATAGAACTCTACGGCCTTTTACCTTTAAACTTTAAGAAATTTATAAAGCTTAAAAAAGGATTTACTAATAAGGAACTCCGCAAGCTCCTCCCTAAGAGATACTATAACTTTATTAATATATGATTATAAAAGGGCGTAAATATACTCCCCCCATATTAACCTAGTAACTATACCATTAATATTAAATAAGGAAAATACTACTCTATAAGAGACCTTACCTAGTATTAAAAGACAAACTTCTAGTTATTAAAAAGTATATTAATAAGCACCTTAACAAAGGATTTATTCATCCTAGCATATTCCTAGTAGCCGCCCCTATTCTCCTTACTAAGAAGCTAGGAGGAGGTATCTAATTCTATATTAACTATAGAGGACTTAATGCTATTATAATTAAAAACTAATACCCCGCACCGCTTATACATAAGACTTTTAAGTGGCTTAGCTAAGCTAAAATCTATAATAAGCTTAATATTATTGCCGCCTTTAACCGCCTCTAAATAAGGGAGGGTAATAAATGGAAAACCGCATTTATATCGCGCTTTGGCCAATTTAAATATACTATTATACCCTTTGGCGTATATAATGGCCCAGGCAGCTTCTAAAGCTATATTAATAACGCCTTATAGGACTACCTTAACGACTTCTACTCTACGTACCTAGATAATATACTTATTTATAGCAATAACCCTTCTAAGCATACTAAGCATATTTAAAAGGTTCTATAGCGCCTTAGGGATATAGGACTTTATATTAATCTAAAAAAGTGCGAATTTTTAATTACAGAAGTAAAATACCTTAGACTAATTATTACTATTAAGGGTGTCCATATAGACCCTAAGAAGGTACACATAATTACAGAATAGCAAACCCCTAACTATATTAAGAATGTATAAGCCTTTCTTAATTTCGCCAACTTTTATTAAAAATTTATATATAACTTCTTAGGTGTTATAGCACTACTTATAGTAATAATATAAATAAAAGGCTTTTCCGTAAAAAGAAGAAAAATATATTTATATTTTATCTAGACGCCTAAATATAAAAAGGCGTTCTAAGACCTTAAAAATGCATTTACTAAAGCACCTATTCTAGCATATTTTATACTAGAACAATAACTCTATCTTAAGACTAACTCCTTAGACTACGTTAACGCAGGCGTCCTTTCCTAAATAGGTGATAATAGTTTTCTCTACCTAGTTACATTCTACTTATCTAAGCTTATACTATAAAAATATAACTATAAGATCTATAATAAGGAACTCCTTATAATTATATAAGTATTTAAAGAATTCTAACTAGAACTCTCTTTAGTAGAACCTAACCAGCTAATTAAAGCCCTTATAAACTATCGCAACCTTATATACTTTATAACTATAAAATAGCTAAACTAACGCTAAGCACGCTGGAATAAGTTCCTCTCTAGTTTTAACTTTAAAATTATATATAGACTAGGAGTATAAGGTACTAAGCCTAATAGCCTAACACGCCGCTTATAAGACCTTCCTTAGTCTAAAAATAATCTCTATAATTAGTTCTAATAATAAATAACTCTAAAAGCATAAAATCTGGCCTTAGGTATACTACCTATAATAAAACCAACTATACCTTAGCTTTATACTATAGAACTAAAGTTATCTCCTAAAATTAATAAGCTTATTACTATAGCATATAATATCTCTGTTGACCTATTACTATATTAACTTATTACCGTAAAGACTGCTAGCGCCTATATACTACCTACTAACCTCTAAAGCTTAGGCCAGATTAATATAGCGGCCTTAAAAGTAAAAGAGAACAGGCTCTATTATAGAGGTCGCCTATTTATCCCTAACTTAGAAAATCTATAACAGTAACTAATCTAAATGGCCTACAACCTTTAATTAAGCAGCCACCTAAGTAGAGGAGGAACCTATAAGCTTTTTAGCTGATACTACTTCTAGCTAAAAATAATAGACTTAGTTAAACACTTTATAAGTGCCTACTATAGTTGTAAGTGCGCTAAGGCCTTTAATATAAAGTACTAAGAACTACTACACCCTTTACTAGTACCTATACAACAATAGGTAGATATCGCCATTGATTTCATTATTAACCTACCACTCTATAAACAATACGGCCATACCTATAAGAATATCCTTATAATAATATGCCGACTTATAAAAGAGCGCCACTACATACCAACTAAAGGCGTAGCTATTAGCGATATTACTAACGCCTTCCTCTATAAAATCTACCGACTATATTGGTTACCTAACTTAATTACATCCGACTAAGGTATATAGTTTAACTCTAATATATAGAGACGAATCTGCTAACGCCTTGGCATCTCTATTAAGATATCTATATCCTTCTACCACAAAACTACTAGGTAACTAGAAAACGCTAATACTAGCATAAAAGTATACCTATAATAGGTAGTTGCCTATAGTTAAGATAACTAGGTGGATTACCTTCTACTAGGTAAATTTGCAGTAAATAACTACATCTTAACTACTATAGGACTTACCCCGTTCTTTATAAATAAGGGTTATTACCCCTAATCTGGCATAGAGCCACTAGAACCTATTAATAAGAAACTGCCATATGGAAAACGCCTTAAGATGCTACTTGCTAACCAGTATACAGACTATATAAAAAATCTACTTAACTACTACAAGGGAGAAATGGCCTAGGCTTAAGCAAAGTAGGCCTACTTTACTAACTATTATAGAACGCCACTACCGGAGATGCATATTAGCAACTAGGTATAGCTAAATATACGTAATATCTCTACATAAAGGCCTATAAAGTTACTTAATTATAAGAACCTTAGCCCCTATTTAATTAAATAAGTTATTAATAGAGGAGTCGCATATAAGCTAGAGCTCCTACCTGCCCTAGCCACCCGCGGGATATAGCCTGTATTTTATCCATAGTTACTATACCTTTACTAGCCTAACCCCTTACTAAAATAGATACAGCCTAAACCCCTATTAGTATTAATCTAAGATAAGAACAAAGATAAGAACTATAAGGAGTGGACCATTAAACAAATTATTAACTCTAAATACTTTGGTAAAGGTAGAGGACAGCGGCTCTATTACAGAGCTATCTATATAGGATTTAATATAGATTAGCCAGAATAGCAACTATAGGAATACTTTAAAAATGCAAATGTCTAAACAAGGTTTCGCAATGCAGCTACACGTGATCACGTAAGCTAAGCGAGCTTAGGAAATCCACTAAATTCCACCTATAGAATAGGACAATCAATCAAGAATATATCAACCAGTTACCCCCATACTATTGCAATAGCAATACGTATCACCGGAAGTAATACCAACACTAATCAGTAATTACAGATTAGGAGATATACCACCTACAAAGAGAGACGAGCTTGATCAGTCCCTACTACAGGCCTCTACCGATCCCGTTTACTAAGGAGTATCAGTCGACTTATATTTAAAAAGTCAACCCCTCTTCTCAAGAGGCCCTTAATTCTTCATACACAGCCTTTAGGTACTTAAAGAACCGACCCCTATTTAATAGGCCCTTAGTTCGCGTCCATTACGCACTCTAAAAGGCATTAGATACTTAAGGAACCAACCCCTATTTAATAGGCTCTTAGTTCGCGTCTACTATATATTTAGAACCTAAAACCAAACCCAATAAGGAGTACTTAAGGAACTAAACCTTTTAATAGGCCCTTAGTTCGCGTCCACTACGCATCTAAACTTAAAAGTTAAGCACTCGCGCCTATTACACGCTTTCATTTAGAATCTAAAATTAAACTCGACTATAGTTACGAGATAAGAATTGATATATTAGACATTAGGGCATAAGTTAAAAAAGGACAAAAGAGATAGAGCGAAGGGCTTAATATATAGTCTAAAAACATCAATAAAGAAGAAATTAGTGAATTTATACAGTACAAGATTATAGAATATAGAATTTATAATATAACAGATGACAACCTATAGGAGCTTTACTGTAATAACTTCAGCACCTTTATACTAGAAGTCTTTAAGAATTATAACCAGATAACTATCTATAACCTCTAATACTTCCTTTAAGTTTACGGAGTATAGGTTAAGAAGGATAGACATATTATAGTTCTATAGTTACTCTTTAACACCCTATAAGAAGAAGAAACTATAAAATAGACTAAGCTTAAGATTAGGGAATATATAGCAACTAAAGGGAAGTTTAATTTAGGATAAATTAACTACATCCTTAAGAACAACTTTACCAGTACCAGTATGTAAGGGGAACTTATAGATAGGGGGCTATAAGGACACAATTGTAGAACAGGATAGATTGGTAAGAGAGACAAATCCTTAAGGAGGTAAGGCCTTAGGGATCGTGGAGACTATATACTATAGGCACGTGCCTCCGGCACGTAACCGGCGACCATCTAAGGGGCGTCTAGAGGTTGTCCTAAGGGCAACCTAAGGTGTCCGCAATAATATCCCTTACATTGGGGGCCCCCCCCCCCCCCGCAGAGGGGGAGCCGCCAGAAACAAAACAAGAA
>Ga0307507_10006335_pt1 | contig 18272 bp, 26 predicted proteins | sample 7_EM_MG_FD_207223 | JGI IMG/M metagenome (GOLD analysis project Ga0307507, IMG submission 207223) | Populus trichocarpa ectomycorrhiza microbial communities from riparian zone in the Pacific Northwest, United States - 7_EM | ecosystem: Host-associated > Plants > Roots > Unclassified | place... | reverse complement strand
TTTTATCTCATGAGATTGTAAATAATAAGTCTCTGCCAGAGTTGAATGAAAGGGAAAAGAATTGAAGAGGATTGATTGACTGATTCATTTATTGTGAATCAATTCAAACCCTACGCCTCTACACCTTTGTACTTGCTGTACAGGCTCAGAGGCCTGAAGTTGTAATAATGGAAAATAATAAGCTTGCATATATCCACCATTATTACAATCTCCCACATCAGTAGTGAGATTTTGAAAAGTTAGAGTGCCAGTGGCCAGCCAACTCACCAGATCTCAATCCAATTGAGACAATTTGGTGCAAGATGAAGTATAGAATAAAGGAGAGGCCTGGAATTTGAATAACCATAAGCAACATTCTTACGATTTTTGCTAATGAATGGTTAAAGTACCTCCTTGCAAAGGTTAATCACCATATTCTTTCTATGCCAGGTTGTATAGTAGAGGCATGTATTCAGGATTGGTGGGATAATAATTTTAACTATTAGCTTTTCTTCTCATTGTTTATTGTACATTTAATTTATCTGAAGCTGCGTCCGTCCCTTTTCTACTCAATTAACCATTCTATGATTCTAACTTTCCTATCCTCATCTACTATTCACCAAACATCGCCCCCCGGCCCTTTTACTCAAGTACATAAATGCCACACTTTTTTTATCTTAAACTACTTGTAGGGTTTCTTAAAAGATACTTCTCACACAGGTCTCATGCACTTGGCCTTGGCGGACCCGGTCGTTTTTACCAACTCTAGGCAAAAACTAGTATATCAGAAACCTACTAGTACCTACAATTCCCGTAGAACAGGACTGACAGAAATATCTCTTAGAAACACAGAGCGAAAGAATACAGCCACTTGATACCCCAGCCACCAAACCTAACTGGAGAAAATTTAAGGACACCGAATGCTGTCTGAAAACGTATCCAGTGGAAGACTACTACCAATCCACAAACTAACTTGCCGACCAATTAACTAACCTCCCCTTCCTTCCTTCCTCCCTCCCTATCTTCCTTCAACTCTTCCACCCTCCCCACCCTTAGCCCGCTTTCTTTCCTTTTCCCTCTTGTGATTATATTTATCAAGACGAGTGCGTTCAGGGACGTAAATTGAGTAGTAAGTGTTCTAGAAGAGCGGACGAGCCAATAGTGCTGACACAGACGACATAATTCACCCTAGCTACTGGAGCACATAATCCCGACTTTAGCGACTTCTCTTTATTTTTACTCGGAGGTCGAATGACAATGATGGAACAAACGCTGGGAAGCGAAGAATGAGCAATTGAGAAGGTTACCCATGATTAGCGAGCAGGACACTGACCATGCTTGGCAACCGAGAGAGCGAGCGAGCGCGAGCCCCGAGTGGGAAGGTGAATGGACGGAAATATTACGGATGCCTAAACCGGTAAAAAAATAAAATAAAAAAACTATTACAAAGACCCCACCCTCAAGCTGAATCTCGCTCTTTACCAGAAGAGTAAACTTTAGTCGCGCGCTTTCTCTCTTCTTTTTTTTAGTACAGAAAGAGGAAGAGAACTTTTCCGTGCAGTGCTGATTCATATTGGATTTGGGTTTCCTGCAGAGATAGAAATTGGGTGTATTTTTACCACCGATGCGCGCACATACACGCTCGAGAAAAACGCGAACCAACGAAAAAAAGGAAGGACGAAAGGAAAGGAAGGGAAGGAAGGGAAGGGAAGGGAAAGGAAACCGAAAAGGATACCCCATCGTATTTTAGTATGCGAGTGAGGGAGCAAGAGAATTTAGTAAAGAACAATTCACCCATCCGCCAAGCGAGGGTGCTGATTAGCGGACCCAGCAGGGTCCTCCGGCAGAAAGTTATATTTGGATATATTGCGGAACTTTAGCTATCGTACCTGAGAACATCGGGTGACTCCCGCCGTTGGCTACGGTATGATAGTGTGCGCGTCCGCCTCGGTGTGGAAGTGACCCCTGTTGTCGGCGCACTTGGCAGTTGAGGGATACCGGGGCAGTACCGTTCAATCATCTCGTACGAGTACCAGCGCAAGTCCATTTAGTATTACAGTACTAGGATTCCATGATATGCTCTATGATGATGCGCTAAGTACCTGGAATACCCTAAGATATTTGGAGGGGATTACAGTCCTACCGATAACAGTACCCGCGACTAACCTGGGCGGGTGACAAACAGGGGTATTAGATTATGGTGGGCAAAAACGTAAATCGTCAACGTTAGGGTGTCGGAAACTTCTAGGAATTGAGCCTTGTTTGTATCCCCCCAGCTTCGCCGGGGGGTGAAGACTGTACCGGTACCCCGATTTCTCCCCACCGGTGTCCCCTACTCCTGGGAGTCTCGAGGCTAGCGTGGTTTTTAAGGCTCGGGCTCATAACATACTGAGCAGAGTCAACTGCCATCATAATACTGTCTAGACGGTACCGTACTGCACCGCACTATACCATACTATACTACAGTTCAGCAGAGAATGCAAGATATGGTAGTAGGGGATTCACAGCAAAGACTGCGTCTGCATTTCTACAAAATAGGGAGATGCAGGGAAAATTATATTATAGCACACGGGTACGTTAGGATGAGGTTGCCCCGCCGCTCATCAGGGCCCACCTCACGTATCTCTCATTAATCTGGTCCTAAACTGCAGGCAAGAAAACTCAAGCCTACCGCTTGACCCATCGCACCCCTTCCATCTCATCCCATCCCATCCTATTCCCCCCCCCCACTTTCCCTCTTTCTTTCCCCTCCTCCACACCCTTTCCTAAGCCCTATGTCCCTCCCTTCCCTCCCTCCCTCCCATCCATCCACCCCTCCACCCCTGATTCTAGCTCCCTTGGCCGCTATCATTGCCGCCCTCGCCTGTCTTTCCCGCGGCTATGATAATACTAGCAGCGCAGACCGCAGCGGGAGGCAGACGCCGAAACCCTACCACCACCAATACTCTTCTCGATTAATCCTAGCCTACTTCTGCTTGCCCGTCCTTACTCCAGCCAAAGCCAGAAATACTACCCAAAAAAGTATTATCTAGCAAAAAAAGAAGACCAAAGAAAAACAATCAAGGAATGGAAAAGAAAAAGAAAAAAAATGCACAGAGACAGGAACACAAGCCCGCACCAATAGCGCACCTGCAGATTCCCATCGCAATTCTGCCCCAGATGGAATCCACCTTCTGTCGGCTGTTGGCCAGATTTGCCGGAATTCCAGAAGGGTAGAAACAAACTACTTCCACCCATCCTTTACTCCCTATCCCCTTCACTTCCTTTACCACTACCGCTTACTTACCCCCCCATCTACCCACCACATGCATGCATACCTAATACCACCACCGCATCCGCCCTCTTCTGTTCTAGCCGACATCAGTGCATATTCCCAAAAAAGATCCCAGATTAATTTATACATCTGTACTAGTATCCCTTCGTCAGCGGTTCCCCTTGCTCTTTATTAGAGCTGGCCCATCTACCCCCTCCTCCATCTTGGTTCTTCTGTGTCTATGCAATTACTTTCCTATCATGATTTTGTTTTCAACTTCCTTTCTTCTTTGACTGGTATCAAAAATCCTTTTTCATTTTATACAATTCCGTCGTTGTTCATTGCTTTCTCTTATCATATCTTCTCTCTGGTTCAGACCTCAAACCTTGTCAACGTTGGGATAACACAGGATCCCCAATTACACCCTTAAGATTTCCACAGCTTTCCTTCTAGTCAGAACATTGAAGGATATATATATAAAAGATAATCCACATTTTCTACAAAGAAATTATAGACAAAAGCGAAGGGTCAGCCGTCATACCTACCAATGGCTTCTATTCCGGAATCGAGACACAGGATCAGAGATTTTATCTCTGACCTTCCACCAGAGTTGTCCAGGCTCATACTTTCGCAACTGGAAATCCAAGATGTTTTCATGTGCGCCGCTGTTTGCCGCGCATGGCGCTCCCACACGAGAATCAATGATAGCTTATATATCCCACATCTTCTCCGCAAATACAATAATATCACACACGGACGGAATCCAATACCCCCAAAAGCGAATGCTAGCCAGGAGCTACTTCAACGATTCCCCTACCTATCTGCGTCCCCCTACTTTTGCAATCCCAAATCGCTCCGTGATTTAGCCTTGCGGGATATGCGCTTGCAGCGCAAGTGGGAATCTGGAATCCCTTGGAGGAAGGCGAACCTCAATTCGTGCATAAAACATAACGACGTTGTTTTTTCAGTTCTAATTGACCAAGTATACAGTCTGATTGTTAGTGGGGACCGGTCCGGTGGAGTTGTTTTTTGGAGTACACGGACGGACGAGATGATTAAGAAATTGAACTTAGCCCAAGAGCCTGGTGAGGATGTTCCTGCTCTCAGCCCTGCGATATCGGCCATGGCCCTAGAAGGCGACAACCTGGTTATCGGGACATGGGTATGTACCTTCCGTTGATCTCATTCGATCCCAGATCGTCTACCTTGCTAGCGTTCTTACTTCTTGGTGGACCTTACTAATAGCAATTGGCCCCACGATTTTAGCATATGACTGTGTATATCGCAAGCAGGGATGGCCAAGGCACCCCCATCGAGAATCGAGCGTTTTCCTTAGTGTCAAGTTTTCCAGTCCCTTCACCAGTTATCAGCATTCTCCTCGAGGGAGCAACGTGCATCGTTGGCTGTCATAATGGTGAAGTTCTATTTTATGACATTGGAGTCCCTGGAGAGGACCCCAGCCCCACCAGTGAGGAATATACGAAACCCATTTACAACCCTACCCACCTCCTCACCATCCAGATCCCCGAACGAACAAGAGCCAGCCAAGTCAGATACAATCTCTCCATGCACTACCGCAAGCCTTTCCTTTTCACATCATCCGACCTTGTATCCCAATTGACGCCCAAGAGAATGGACCAGGATAACAAACGGGACCTCTGGGAGTATGGCGAACGCGAAATAACAATCAAGAATTCTTCTGGGAATACGCCGGGAGTCGGTCCTGACTACTTATGTATGCTGCGGCCACTGTGTGACGAAGGGGACCTACTCGTAGCGTGGCCGGACTTGTCGGTGTACAGCCTTGGAAACTTCAATTCCAGTTTGGTCTGGACCCCAAAGTCCAAGGTACTTGTGGAGAAGGCGCACTCGCAGTCCGTGAGATGCATGGGCACCGTAGACAGGTTTTTCATAACGGGTTCTTTCGATAATGTGCGCAACCCACGTGTTTTTACCTCAATATCCCCGATATCACCTTTCTAGATCATGCGCTAAAACCTAAGACAGACTATACGAATATTCAGCGAGGATGGTACACCAGTCTATAAGCCATTCATTCATCAGGGAGCAGTCAACGGTCTAGCTGTAAGTATACAATTAAACGCCAACAAGTGAAGCGCGGGCGGATGAATAAAATAGTGGATGGTTCTTGACTAACCTAAACGTTTGGCAGACTGATCCTTGCTTTTTCGTGAGTGTATCTGACGACAAGACTGTGATGCTTTGGGATTTCACGCCGCCATCCTATGAAACCGGGGGGACCACACTCTCATCACCGTCCGTCACTTCCACGCTCTCTTATTCGGAGTCCAGCTGTTCACCCACAACTAGCCCTCCATCTACCCCTGGCCTGTAGCTAATCACTTATTCAAATTAAAACAACGAACCAAAAGGTACGACCCCCACTCCTCCCCTATTTCCCGTGCTCAATTCTCACCAGCTCCATATTCAGGCCACTAGAACCCAGCCCAAAAGATTCACATCTCGAGCGAAAGAAGCCACGACATCCCCACAAAATGCACCATACCTCATTCAATATTAATCACGCCCAAACGGCGAGCATTCGAAAAGAGAAACATCCCCGGAATGGAAATCAATAACTATCAAAGGCACCCGTGTAAACAAGGAACCTAATCCTCTCGCTAATGGAGAAGGCGGAAGCTGATCCCTAGCCCAATCGACCTGGGTTCGTAAAGTGCTCAAGAATCATACAATACAGCCATTGATCGGACTTACTCATAACTTACCATTTTCTCCCTACATTACATCATAGATTGCATAGTTTTACACCCCACCCTTTCCATTTTTCCCCATCTCCCGTCTCCCCCACTTCGTTTTAACCCTATTTCGTTTATTTATCTATGCTTTTCTTTCCCCTTTTCTTCTCCTCTCTTCTAGTTCTTTTTAGCAAGCGGGTATTGGCAGTTCACATCATACCGGTAGCATGTCGTTATAGAGCTAGACCTATTTTTGCCTTTCTTTTTGTTCTTAGCTTATCATTATTAGTTATTAGTCTTTATATCCCGCTCTCCCCTCCTTCCAGTTTTATCTTTAATCATCTGGTCCTGTCTGGTCTGGTCTGGTCTTGCTGGCTTGGTCTTAAGTTTTCTGACTAGCAGGCGTTATGATGATATTATGCAAGTTATGACGGTTCAAGTCCCTTATTATCATACCGCGGAGAGTTGTTATGATAGATTAATTTGTATAATAACATGTAAAGTAAAGACATCTCAACTTACCCTTGATTTACAGTAACCGCCACTCCTCACTACTATAACCGTCGCTACTATTATACATGCCACTGCACCCGGAACCTGTCGTAGCCTCCCGTACCGCAGATGCCAAATTATTATACCCCCCCCCCCCTTCCTCCCTGGCAATACAATATAATATAATAAAACCCTAACTCTATCAACAACCAAACCCCGCGTTTCTCCCCACTGCATTAATTTACCGAATAGGCGCATACCCCGAGTGCGTCCTGTCAGGGCCTTCGCTCCCTCCCTCCCTCCCTCCCTCCTTCCATCCATCCATCCATCCTTCTTTCCATCCACCCTTCCTTCCATCCACCCTTCCTTCCTTCCTTCCTTCCTTCCTTCCTTCCTTTCTTCCTCCCTGACCTAAGGCCAACGTTCACCCATACTGTACCACAGAACACTCTTCCAAGCAGCCCAGCACGATCACTTATACAAGCACAGGGGTAAGAAGGGCCCTCCCCATCCGTCAAGTTATCTACTTAGCAGTACGCCCGCCCGCCCGTACTCCACGGGTCGGGTGCAACTGCGTACAGTATGCCCTGTGCTAGGTACAAGTACCGTAGGTACCGCAGGCATATAGGTATTTAACAGGTATCGTACCCCGGGATTTCCTTCTCCGGAAAAAAAAACAAAAAGATCACGAGACATTTTATCAAAGGAGGCGCAGAAGAGAAGGAGGAGGGGAGGGAAAAGCAAACCCCAAAGAACCTCGCACTCACCTACCGGTACCCTACCCAATTCTTCAAATATTTGACATTCAGACGGTTATCCTACCGGTGAGTAAAATGCAAGTACCTTCTTGAGCTCCACTTACGGCAAGTATATCCCCCCTGTCCACCCAACCCCAACCCAGGATAGGGGTTTCGTTCAAACAAGTTATCATTAATAATATAACAGAATTTGTGAAATGGCCAGTTAATGGGATCCAACTCATCCAGACAGAGGTCATATGATACCCTGCTAGGGAAAAAGGATAATCCTTCTCGGGAGATTTTTGGGAGTCGGAAGCCGGAGACTACTACCACTTGCACTCGTACTCGTACAGGCAGGGATGACTTCGGAGGAGAGGTTCTGTGATACGGTACAGTATATATGTAAGCATATCGTAAGTAAGTTCAACTCCGTGATCCGAGTGGAAGAGTCCGCAGGGAAGAAAAGGAAGGGATATATATAATACACCGATTACAGTATAACTACCCTGGAATATTTTTCCGTATGTACAAGACATGGATAACTAACTAGCAAAATAATCCCTATCTCGTATCATATCGTACGAACCCTTTTTTTTTCATTTAGGGCTTTCTAAACTAAACCAAAGTATATATCTGCTCTTTCCAACTACCGGTACGCCTACAACCCCTTCCCCTTCTCCCTCTCTCTCTCGTAGGAAAAACCATATTGATGGGTACTTGTATTCCTTTTGCTTCTCGTCTTTTTTTTTTTCTTTTTTCCCCATTTCGAGTATTCGTATAAACTACCGGTAAAGTATATTATTATACTAGAACTCTATGATATATATGCCTGCTCTGCTAGTCGAGTACTGTACGTACAGTACCGTACCACACGATATAACTTATCAAGGGCAGATAACAACCAGAGGTTGATATATAATTTATAAGACCAGATAAGACAGTGCAGCAGGTTACAGCACAACCACTCACTATCCATATTCAATTCCAGACTGAGTGAGATACGGTATGGGGATTAACTTAGTAGCATCTTTCCGTTTCTTCTTCTTCTTCTTCTAACAAAGTTCCCAATGAGCTACGCTACAAATAAAGATAAACGCAACAGCGACCAAAAAAAAAAAAAAAAAAATCAAGACCATAAACCAACCCCTCAATCATTCATTCATTCATTCATTCATTCCCCCGCACGCGCCACACCAACACCCTCCTCATCCTCACCTTTAAAATTTAGATACTTCCAATCCTCAATCTACCATGTTACCCACGTCAGCATACGGTATCCGGGGTTCTCGTCTTCTCGCTAAAAAATAATAAAAAAAGTAATACAGAAAGACCTCACCTCTTCAATAGTACTCTTCAAACGATCACGAATAGCCTCAACCGCTTGGCTACCAAGGAATAGACGGAGTGGTGGATGCTTAGAGTGACCGAGCTAGAAAATAAAATAAAAATGGAAAAAAGAATTTTCCAATATATGTTAATAATTATTACTTATTACTACTACTACTACTACCTCTAACATTTGTAGATGCGAAGGGGGGTGGGGAGCGGGTGAGTGAGTGAGTGAGTGAGTGTACGGGTTAATTTTGGTATCATGATGTTTTTTTTTCAGTTCCTTGCGGTTGTGATGGTTGTTAAGTTAGCGTCGTCGCTTACGCTCACTTACAACCATCGAGAGGGGTTGGATGGATGGATATGCGATGCATGTCAGACGTATAAATATGCGAGAGCATGGAGTACGGTATGTTCCTTCCCACCCCCCTTCTAGAAGGATTATGGAAGATTTATGTTGTGTAAGCGTAAGAGGGAGGGAGGAAGGGAGGGGGAGGGAATATGGATGATGGTGAAACATAACGCTGGTTCCTGGCTAGATGGCCTTATCTCATTTTGGGGGCGGGAGTCATTTGTTTTTACGGTGGTGTCTAGATACCGTACCTCACCATAGCCGAAGAGTAGAGATTATTCACCTCTTACAAGCACCTCCATATAGTCTTTCTATACTCACCCACAAATCTAGTCGGGAAGAAGCAAAGGGCGGGCTACTGCTGACACTCCTATTCTTTTTTTCTTTTTTTTTTCCACACCTACTCTTCCCGGATCTTTCCGTTGCATCATGATGGGCTACGATGCGCATTGTGCGGTGTGCGGGTGCGTAGGTAGTGCCGTTACAGTGCAGGTAATATATGAAACGTAGGTGGTGATGATAATAGTAAGATGAGATATCAATACTTTACCTCCCAAGTTATTTCTGCGATTCGAACAGCGCTTGTAGGTTCTTTGTACTTGAGCCAGTCAATCATTCTCGTAGCGTGTTGGGCCGGTGAGTTGGTGGCTCTATATGCGTCCGCTGGAGGCTTGAGCAAAAAGTGCCCCCACATTGGCCCTGGACCGTTGAGGTCCTCATCTGGTCTAATTCATCAAAAGGAGTCAGGTGAGATGTGTGATGGGTTTGACGTGCAGGGTGAGGAAGGCGGGGCCAAACCCGTCTCGTCTAGATAGACCAGGCACGACTATTGTTACCTTGATTCCCAACGGCTCAACTTCGTACATCAATGACTCGGCAAGGCCTTCTATGGCCCACTTAGCTGCACAGTAGGCTATTCGCTTTGTCAGAACTGCAAGGATAATATCCGGCGGTTAAGACGGCAGGGGAGATATACGCCCTAGACCCGGTATCCCGAGTGTGCCAGCAGTAGAGCTAAACACAATATACGCCCCCGATCCCCGCTCACGAAAGTACGGCAATGTTAGTTGGAATATATTTGCTGCACCAATCAGATTCGTCTCAAACTGTGCACGGATCTCATGCTCGTCCTGGTCCTCACAGGCGCCGATGATGCCTTTTATCACGTTAAATACAGTTAGTCGGTCGAGAGGCATCAGGCCACCAAAAACCATGTACATACCATACCCAGTACAACTGCCATATACGAGTTAGCAGGAGACTCGGTAAAAAAACATATCAAAGAACCTACTTGACCACGACATCAATCTTCCCCCAATGCTCCAAGGCTCTACTAAACACCTTAGAGATCGTATCCCGAACTCGGACATCACAGACCAGCCCCTGGCACATTTGATGCCAGTCCTGCATAACAACCTCCTCTCCAGGGAGGTTTCTCCCGACAGCAGTGACACAATCACCCCTTGCTAGGGCTACATGGCAAATAGATCTTCCTAGATGCCCAGTCGCTCCAAATATCTGTATATACAAGCCACCCGAACACAGTTAGCCACCTGAACGAACCGAATGACCCCTAAAAAACTGGCTAGCAAGGGTTGCATACCAACCATACTACCTGCTCTGCAGGCTTGGAAGACGAAGGGGGCTCAGAAGAAGCAGGGAGGTAAGTACGAGGGTACAGATTTGGGGATGTGGGAGAAGATTGAGTCGGGCTCCCATGGCTACGCGCTGTTTGGTAAGTATCCATTACTTTTCGTCCCCACTTGAGGTTGTTTGGCGTCGTGATAGGAGGTTGACTAGCGCGAAGCTGACCCCGCCAAGACGTCACCAGCGTTTTGGCGAGTTGCTCTAATAGCACAAGGAGTTTATTTCCCTATCAGACTCTAATGGTTCGAACCTTAGTAAGACCCAATCACAGCCACGTGCAAAGTAACCGTATCTGAACTTAAAAAAACCAGCCCGCCTCGTCCTAGGGAAAAGTGCTTGATTATTAGGCTAGTAAAATCTATGGAATAGTCTACATTGACGTATAAATGAGCAAACAAGACTATCGATCCCTAACTTAAGAGTAAGGTTTCCATGTGAACCGATCATCGCAAATCACGGAAAAACCATGGGCGCTGGCCTTCCAATGGCTCCGCAGGTACTTTCATTGGAACCGGAATTGTCTTTCCAAACACTTCCATGCCCACAGCAGCCTTGCGTTTTGACTCCAGGGGCAATGTCCCGCCGAGAGTACGACCACCATCCTTCGCGACCACAGGAAACAACACACCGCACTCCCAGTTCTTGCAATTCATCTTGGGTGTTTTGGTGGACCTATCCATGACTAGTTTTCCCCTGTTTTTAAGGTTAATACGATCACAAGTTTAAGGAGGAACATGGAGCAAACTACCATGCACTTTCGCTCAGGTTGGCAGAACCCACATATGCCCAAGCATCAACCTTCCCGGCGGAAGCCTGTAGTTGTCTCGAGGGGCGGGCAAACAGTATCTACAAAAGAGAACTCCAGTAGGCTTCTGCTTTTCATATATTAGAACGAAGACGCTTACCTTATTATGCATCAACAGCCCATCCCGAATACTAACGCAGTCCCTCATCACCGATCTCGGAAAGTTCGGAGAATCCCACCAAGAAGAATTAAAGCAGATTGTTCCTCCGGAGCTAAACCCCTTCTTGCTGAGACGAACAGTCTCGTAAGACGGAAAATAAATACGGACGTGATTCATGATCCGTTCCTGGTTAGTCTCGTCGTCAAACTCAGTCCCCGAATCATCGTCTGTGATTTCGTCATCTACGATCAACACGCTCTTCTTCTTAGCACCCTTGGTAGGCAAACAGCGCTGCAACTCTCTCAGGCCATTATCGCCCAACGCTGCCCGGTACATGTTGGATATAAAACTCATATTCGCAGCACCTAGAGAGGAAGTCTACCCACATAAGCCCAATCCACCTCATAATAATTCCGCATTCTTACCACAAAATCAAATTCCAAACCCGGGCCGGACGAAAGCCCTAGTGCCTTCACAGCAGTGCCCAAGCCAGAGTACCCGGTACGGCGCCAATCCTTGCCTACATTGCTTCCGCCTATCGAATGAACAAAGGCCATGTCTTTTGTCTTGCTAAAATCATGGTGATAGAGGCCGTTCAAAATATCTTCAGGCATTCCTTTGGCGGTGCAGAAATGATGTAGCTCCTTCGCAAAAAGTGTTTGGTTATGGTTTGGTTCTGGAAGTCGGGGGAGGTCTATGATAAAGACTGTCTATCCTAGGCGTAAGTAAGTAATGTCGAGACAACTCCGGGTATGGATTGGGAATACATTCTCCATGACGCCGCCCAACTCTCCCCAGTCGTAGTCCGTAAGATTTGCACTCGGAACAGCAATCCGTAACCATCTTTGGTTGCCACTCATATGGAACAATAACATGAGTTTGCTATGCATACAGCTTACCTGTCCCTGCATTGGCGGGAGGACTAGCGTCGTCTTTGGCAAACCACCGAGTTCCTGAGCTTTGTAGCTCCGGTCTTGTTCCTCCTTAGCATGCATAACCATCACAAGCTTTTTAATTGTCTTCAAGGGGAGCTTCTTGAGGACCCAATCGATATCCCACTGAAAAGCCGAAAGAACAGCCACACAAAGAGACTCCTACTCATCATTTAGTGACATTCTCCTAAAGCACAAGGAGGCAACAAACCTTTTGAAGAACTTCTTCAAACGTGATCTCAGAATCAGTTTTAGGATATCCATCAGCCCAGGTTTTCTTAACAATGCCGTCCGGATATTGAAGGAACCCCGAAGTAGTATCGGAAGAATCGCTACTATCCCCCAGCCGGCGGCCGTCATGAGTGTGTACCTGCTTCCGATTATCCGTAGAAAATCTAGACGGCTCAAACGCTAAAGCCCCGCTTAGAGTGAAGCCTCCACCAGAGAAACGGCTCGGCCCAGCCTCCTCAGGCTTCGGACTCTTCGGAGCAGCCCCGTTCGAAAGCAACCCAAAGTCCGGTGGTGATCTCTTCAATTCAGCCAGTCTCGCCAAACGCTCTCTCTCGATCTGTGCTCTATTTCCAATCGTTCGCAGGAGTCCGTCAGCCGGCTTTGATACTATTGCCGGGCCGGTCACACCAAGAATGCCAACCGCACGAGTTCTCACAGAGGAATTGTTACTCGCCTTTGGTGCCTTTCTTGTAGCATTGATGCCGTCCAGGATGCCGTCATCTCCCTCGTCATCGGATACGATTTCAATAACATCCATCTTGCGTTTTTTAGACCCCCGCTGAGGACCCCCGGAGCTTGACGACTCTCCTTGTGCATGAGGGCGTGGGGATTCAAGCAAAGAAAGCCGAATGGCCTCTGCAATTTGACGTTCCTCATCTTCTCTCTCGCCGCTGTCAGAGTCAGAAATTTCGTATGTACTCCCCATAGCTAAAGTTTTCTTTCCCACTCCGTCGAGATATTGCGGGGCAGGATGAGACGAACTGTAATTAGTTTGTTGAGGTGAGCCTGGTGAGGTGGGTGACTGAAGTTTGTAACGATTGCTGATGGGCCGGGAGACGCGTTTTGGGCTGGGAGCCACAGGCTGCAGAGCCCTGTTATCTTTCTCTGCGCAACAATGCAACAAGCCGCCGATTGCCAAGAAGCGATGCAGCAAATCCACAAATTGATTTTTCCGTATTATTATCTTCCATGGTGCCCCAGGGATCTCCCATACTGTAAGCACATCATCTCGTACATGTATCATACGAAGTACCATACAGCAATTGTAAAAAATCCTACAGTTGTACTATCGGTATTCGACAAATAAGAATTATGACTACTTTTGACTTTTGGGCCCAAAGCAAACACTAAGCGACAAGAAACAAAAGATTCCGCTAGCCACAAAGAGAGTTACATCTCGAGCAAGTAAATGCTTCCATCACTTGCAGGTTTCAAGCATCTTCCCCACAACTCCCATCAAAGTCTCATTTTCCAGTGCTGAGGCCACCCGTTCCTTGTCATTCAGTTGCTTGTTGACCTGTTCCCCAGTTGCATGGGTTCCCTCCCTTATCCTAACATCAAGCCTGAATCGTGGCGGAAGTGCTTGTTCCAGCCGTACCCGTACACCCAGGCCAATTACTGTAGCGAGTGAACAGTGATTGATTGTAGGAGTAAGCTCGACAAGGACGTTGGATATAATTGCCGACGGATCATCAATGACTTTGATATGTTGGAGATTGACAACGGCGAGCTCACCGAGAGTCAATGGATGCTCTGGGTCTGAAATGGTAGCGATGAGATCTAAACGACAGCTCATTAACATCCCCTTCCTTATCTTTCCTTCCGGTCAAATATACTCCGTGAGCTCACCGTAAATCTCCTGCTCGTCAATAGGCTCAACGACAGAATCATCCTCGCTTTCATCGGAGTCGGAAAATTCAACCTTGTGACTGGCGAAAGGATCCTGGGCATAAACCGGGACCAGGCCGGACGTCAAAGGGGAGGCCACTTTTTTCCGCTGCACTTGCCGCCGTGTCGGCAAGTCGGAGGCATTGAGAATAGTCGGATTAGCGTTCTTCCCGTCCATAAGGGTGATGCGGTGGTATTTTTCTGGCAGATTGTGTGGTTGATGTATCGTACCGGTATTGGTAGGTTACCACGAGCCGGCCTACGCAAAACCAAGTGTACCCCAACGGTGCGGCAACACTAAACAAGGGAGGGAACCCCCGAGATGCACCTGGCAAACCTCCAAGCACCGCAACATGATTCATCAGATTGTGGCACAAGGGTTTGGCAAGATCTGGAACAGTAGTGGAATACTAGTACAGTAGGTCGGTGAGAGAGTCATGCTTTATCACTCGATATGCTCTTCAGAAGAAGTCGTTGGGTATCATAGCTCGAGAGAAAGACCAAAACACACCAAAAATGGGTGTTTTAGAGTGACCATTGTTGTGCGGGTTCCGCTATAATAAGTTTCAGAGAGGCCTTGGGGTATCGCTGAGTGTCCGAAATACACAGTACGATTTTTCTACCAATTTTTGTTCCACCCTGTGCAAAACGCAAGGGGCGTTCCGAGTAGTCAAGTCTCGCTGCAGTGTATTTTTTGCATACAAAAACCCTTGTCTTGGCAGGTACATACCACAGGGCTACAAAAAAAGAATTAATCACTACATATTCCATCCTACTGGTAACTGTGCAGAGAAATCTGGAAAGTTCTATCCGGGGAGGCCTTATTCTTTCGTCGGATTTTGTAGGATCGTAAAACTCCAACTTTGGTTGTTTTTTGGTCTCTGTCCGGTCGCCATTCGACCTCCACCGCTTCTTGCTCCGTGGTGCTGAGCCGCAACATGATTGCTTTTCACCAGCTCGGTTCGCTATCAGGAACAAACGTGGGATAAGCAAGTTTCAAGTTTCCTGTTTTCTTTCCTTTTTTGTTTCTCTCTTTTCATTTCATTTTCCCATTTTTCTTTCCTTCCTTTTTCTCACATTCCTCCTGCGGGGTATCTTGCACGACTTTATTTTGCGCACTGGGCGGCAACAGACCCCTCTTTTGAGTAGGGTTTCGGGAATCTACTCAACACGCCGCGATTGGGCACTGCACACCCAACTGTAAACACCACCACTGGTTGACCAAAGCTCGAAATTAATACCCAAACATGGTCATTCATTAACGATATCCTCCAGAAAAATCCAGGAGCAAGCTAGCCGACCGCACCTCACACTTCCTTCTTTCTTTTTTTTTTGGTTCAGTTACGGTACAATGGCACAGCTCAGGGTATTGCTCGCCAAGAGGTGCCCATACGGTATCATACAAACCCAAGGCCCCCCACGCCTCCTGTTCCTTCCTTCTTCCTCTTGCCCTTTACAATCAGTTTGGTAACTAGAGGCAGTAACGCGAGTGTAAATCATTTGGAATGGACGGCGGGACCGAAGACTGGACGAATGGGATGAGGCGGAGGCTCAAATTGTGCCAAGCTTTGACGTAGGTGTCGACCTTCGGGTCCGCATGCTCACCTTTCTGGCTGGCCCTCAATAGGCCCTCATGGGAGTGGGAAGGAGGGGCAAGGGCTTGCTTTGTATATTTATATAGAGTTGTAGACCATGGGACAAACGACTTTCATCGGTGCTTTCTCGGCAGCTGTGATACAGGCGTAAAGGGAGGAAGAAAATAAAAAAGGGGGTAATTGATCGGTTGTTATGAGTTTTGTGCCGATTTTTTGGGTCGATACGACTACCGGCGTGCTCATTCAGTATGGTATTCCGCCTGGGCGTAGTATGTGATATAGTAGGGTAGTGTAGAAGCCCAGTTGCCGGGCTATGTACCGTATTACGATACTGCACAAATGGATCGAAATGGAAATCTTCATCTTCGGTCTCCGGCCAACTCATTGAAGGTGAGAAGCGAGGACATTCCGGCCCGTGATCTGAACATCACCAGCCGTGTAACCAAGCGCAACTTTCCACATTTAGGTTGAGAAATTTATATAATTCGTGTAGCCGCAGATGGGAAGGGGGTGGGTGGTGGAGGTGGAGCAGGTGGAAGAGATAGTAGGTAATGTCGGATGCCCGTAACCGTGATTGAGAAGCGCAGAAAGGTATTTCTATTTAAACCACAAGTAACAGTTCGCGATCATCCGGATCACCATTTCCTTTGTTTTGGCACACCGAAAGTCCTTTGTCCTGGGGAAAAAATCCAGGACGAACCAACACGCTAAAAACATGAAACTATTGTCGAGAGTTGACGGTAGGAAGCCTTGTTTTACTCCCATCTTATTTTGGTCGAAATGATGACAGTGGTGGTGGTGGTAATAACCATAATAATAATGGTAACAATAATAATAGCGATAATAATAATAATCTCCTATTCGTCATATTTTATTTGTTCCTTTCATTTTCGCTGATCTGTATCAGAAAAAGCGTGTTTCCTCACGACTGTTGGCTTTTGATTTGGCTTCGGCACGATTGGCGGGAGAGGGACGATCGTGGATATGGAGTCGTCTTGTCAGTTGGTCGCGAGTGCGAGTTCTGGGGGTTTATCATAATTATTGTTTTTTCTTTTCTTTTCTTTCTTTCTTTTTTCCTTCCTTCCTTCCCTCCTTGCTTACTTTTTTCTCGCCTTCTGCATATTGAGAATCGCCCGCTGTGTATCTAAGGAACAGAGCAGGGGTGTCTCCGGGAGCGGTGTGTGTGTGGTTGGTTGTGTGGCTGGTGAGGTGACGGAGAATGTACCGACAGAGCGAAATATGTCATGCTGGTTTGGACGCCGCGCATCTGCATTGCAAAACGGGTGGCGGGTAAACATCGTATCTGGGCATCCTTGCCCTGAAGAACTTCCAACAGCATTGGCCGAATGAGTTATGTATAGTATGTAGGCGTTGGCTGCGGTTGCTGGAGGATTCGCCCCTGACCCGTGCTCGCCTGTAGCAAAAGTAGGTCTTTTTGTGCTCAATGATATAATAGTATGCTCGTACCGGTACCGTACCATGCAATGCAGGTCTGATAGTGGAGGGCAGGAAGAGAGTTTTAACCTGTGGATACTGGTTGGCGAGTTTGCTGGAGTTGTCGTTGCATCATACCAATATCGTGGGGTGGAGAGCCTGGTGTGAGTGCGGTGCAGTATCGTAAGAAGAGATGGAAAAGCAGTTGAGGGAGAATTGATGACTCTTTTGATAATTCAGGTATCTTGCTATTCATCACGTCGCAAGGGAAGGCCAATGAGCGGTTTTCTTACTCAGTGGACATCCTATGCAACAGACATTCTGCACAGCGTGGTGGGGGGCGTAGAGAGGCGGTACGGTATCAAAAGAAAAGAAAAAAAAGAGCCAGGCTTGAGTGCTACAATTGATGACGATAAGCTTTTTGGGGGCGTGAGGGTAATAGCATATGGACAGTGCGAAGCGGTTACCCTATGCTGTATAGCTTTGGCAAAGATGGGGCGGAAGTGTGATCAAGGTTTGGGAGCCGCACATGGGCATTGTGCTAGCCATAGATATCCTTTTTTCCCATTCATTCACATTTTTATCTTTCCCCAAGAAAACGCTTTCGTTCCTTTCTCTTTTTTTATATATATATCATATTTTTTTCTTTTCTTCTCACACACTCCCGTCTCCAAGAAGGCTGTCGACATCAGGGCGCCACGGCTGCCAATGTCGCACTTTTTGCTAGGGTAGCACTAACGGGGAAACCTAACCCTTAGCGGAGCTATGCACCTCCCCACCCTAAATGTTCCCACACCACACCACATTGTCTTCCGGGTCGTTGCGAAAAGCATTTAGCGGGCCACAGAATGGCAGCCCTGCTACCCTAGAATACAGGCATAGGATAGGCAAGGTATTATTCCTGTGTCTCATTAACGCCCGTCCGTCGCTCTTCCTCCTCGCTCTCCTCCTCCTCCTCCTCCTCCTCCTCCTCCTCCTCCTCCTCTCCCTCTCCCTCT
>Ga0307507_10006334_pt1 | contig 18275 bp, 3 predicted proteins | sample 7_EM_MG_FD_207223 | JGI IMG/M metagenome (GOLD analysis project Ga0307507, IMG submission 207223) | Populus trichocarpa ectomycorrhiza microbial communities from riparian zone in the Pacific Northwest, United States - 7_EM | ecosystem: Host-associated > Plants > Roots > Unclassified | place... | reverse complement strand
TCAACGATACCGCTATATACACTGTATATAGGGGTGTAGGATTGCTTGATAAGGGTTGCTGAAGCTCCTCTAAGGTAGAATAAGTGTTTGATAAGGAGTTACGCCCTCCCTAATATCTAGAGACAGCGCCTGCTTAGTAAAACGTCTTTTGAAATTTTAGCAGCACCTCCCTATAGGTGTTCTACATTGCCCATAGAGCTCTAGAGGCCCTGTAGCCTTACCCTGTGTCTCTCCTAAAGTATGTCCATCCTTCCTACTAGTATAAGCCCTCTCTGATGTCGTGGCCGTTAGATTTGGGTGGTAGGTTAGTAGATTAAGGTTAAGTTCTATCGCTTGTTTTAAGGCCTTAAGGCGTTGTTTAGCGCACTCTCCGAGGATCTACTAATTATGTACTAATTTCCTATTAAGGCCTAGTGTAGTTAATTGAGTTTCTGCACCATCCGAAGGTGTTTAAGGAAGGCGTAGAACTGAGGACCCGTGAGAGGCTTAGTAAGGCCGTCAGCCGCCATGTTAATTAAAGCAATGTATATAAGGTTAATCCTGTTACTATTTATCTTATCTCTTACGTAGTAAAACTGGATGTTAATGTGCTTTATTTAATTATATTAAACTGGATTTTTAGCTAATGCTTTTATAGCTTAGTTATTGGTTTTAATTAAGATCCTAGCAAACTACTTACTCTGGTCTAGTACACCTAGTTTAGTAAGTAAAAGTTAAAGCTATATAGCCTCTTTTACTGTAGCTGTTAGAGCCGTGTACTCTAATTAATATATTAATAGTGAAACGGTAGCTTGTAGCTTTAATTTCCATAAGATTGGTCCTCTGTTTAATATAAATATAAAGCCTAATATAGAGCGTCTTGTGGTTTTGTCTTGTCTCTAGTTGGCGTTACTAAAGCTAATTAGTATAAGGTCTAGGTTCTTATCGCCTCTATAGGTAATTCCTCTATTAAGCAAGCCGGCTAGGTATTGAAGGATAAGTCTTACGGCCGTTATATGGGTAGAGGTAGGGTTATAGGTGAAACGGCTTACTGTTAATACCGTAAAGGCAATATCTGGCCTTGTTTCTATTATAGGAAACATAACTAAACCAACTATGCTCTAGTATCTTCTAACGTCGTCCTTGCTGGTAGTTTCTTGATTAGCTATGAGCTTAATTAAGTGCTTTATGGGTATTAGTAAGGTATTAGCCTTTTATAATCTAAAACATTTAAGAGCTTTAATAAGGTAGGCTTGCTATAAGAGTATAATCTTCTTCTTTATTTAATCTCTTGTAACTATTATACCTAAGTAAAAGCTTATTGGCCCAAGATCTATTATTTAAAAGGCTTCTTTGAGCTCTGCTTTCGCCTAATTAACTATCGCTATATCCTTATGGATAATCTTAGTATTGTTAATATAGGTAGAAATAATTAAACCTTTCTATCCTTTGCTGGTGGTGAATATACTGTAATCCGTGTGTAGATGGTAAAGTCCAAGTTTTTCTAGTAGAAACTTTAAGAGCGTCTTATACCAGATTTAAGGTGACTGTTTTAGTCTATAGAGGGCCTTTTTAAGGCGGCAGACTTTACCAGCTTCTTTATAGCCTTTTAGCATAATAATGTAGAGTTCTTAATTAATTGGTCTATAGAGAAAGGCGGTTTAATATCCATCTGTTTAATTTTAAGGTTATAGTAGGCAGTAATTGTAAATAGAGCCCTAAAAGCTATAGGTTTTACTACCGCAGCAAAGGTTTAGTCATAGTTAACACCGTACTGCTATAAATATCCCTTAATAACCTATCTAGCCTTGTAGCGGAGGACCTCGCCGTTCTTTCCCTTTTTAACTTTGAACACCTATTTACTAGCGAGAGGCTTATAAGGAGGCTTAAGGGAGGTAAGGTTAATAAGTTCCTATATCTAGTTCTTAATTAGAGACCCTACCTCCTCTATTATTACTTTTATCCATTCTTCGCTGTTCGGGCCGTTAATTGCTTGGTTATACGTATAAGGCTCATCTTTGTTGATTAAGGTAGTAGATATGTATGTTTTAAGATTAGGTAAGCTAGTATATCAAATATAGCTAGCTAGTAGAGCCATAGGATTAACCGCGTCGCGATTGTTTAAGTAAGGGTTTTAAGGTGTAGATTAAGGAGAAAAGGTAAATAGAAGGGCTATTAGTTTATTGCCTATTTTGTTGTCCTAGTTGCTTAGTAGCTTATTAATATTATTAGCCTATTAGTTAAGGCCTTGGTCTATACCTGTAAGGCTTATAAGGAAGGCAGTAGGGTTGCTTAGTAGGTTAACTCTTAACATCTAGCGGCCTGATCGAGTAGTGGTTATAGTAAGGTTTTTGGGTAGAGGCTTAAGCCTATAGGGTAAGCTATTGCGACCTTCCTTCCGATTAATTCTTTGTTGTCTTTTTCTTAATAGAGGCTTTGGCTGAGGAGTAGTAGTGTCTTCCCTCCCTTGCTTATTAGACGAGTTAACGGATTCTTCCGTAAATATAGTAGTAGTTTTTAAGCTAATATCGCCTTTATAGATTTTAACGTCTTTAAGACGCTTAATCTTCTGTTTATCTAGTAGCCAAATGTAATAGATTATCTTGTTGTTATAGCTAATTAGAACACCCTTCTTTGCTTATAAAGTAAACCTGGCTAATTTCACGCGATCTTCTTTAGCTATAAGGGAGTAGACGGTAGATCCTAGAGCCCTTAAATAATATACTAAGGGAGGTTTACCCTTAAGCTTTTTATAAGGTGATATGCTATTAAGAAGAGCTCTTATAGGGCGTCTATTTTTGATGTGTATAGCTATAAGAAGTACGTTAGGCTATAGAAAGTCTGGTATATTACCGGCGAGGATTATTAAGCGGGTAATCTTGGTGGAGGTTTGCTGCGAGCGCTCTACTACTCCGTTCTCTTCCTAAGCGTGTAAGGCGGCAGGTTTAAATTCTATACCTAGATCGTCTATCTAGGTGGTTGCTTTCTTGCTATAGAGCTCTGCTCTATAGTTGGTATAAATTCTAGTAATTTTAAGGTTGAATTTGGTGTGGATCTAATTATAGTACCTCTATAAAGTACCGAGCCACTCGTTCTTTGTATAGACGGTATAGACTATAGTAAACCTTATATAGTCGTTAGTAAAAGATACGTAGTATCTTTTGCCTTTAAAGCTAATGGGGGTAATAGGTCCTATTAGATCCATATAGACAAATTAAAATAGCCGTGTAGCTTATTCCTAGGGCGTTCTATTATACCTCTTTCTGGCTTTAGATTGAGCGTAGGGCTTATAGTGTTTATTACTAATGTTGTTAAACTTAATACCAAGTTTACTTAGGTGGCGTTTAAGGTTACTGTAGTTAAGGTGGCCAAATCGGTGATGCTAAATAGGTAGGCTTTCGTTGTTTTTAATTGTCTGGAGGATTGATTCTGACGAGTAGTTATACTACCAAATTAGGTAGAGTTATTAAACTTTAGGTGCGTATCCTATTACCTTATTGTTATATTTAAGTTCGTAAGTCTTGTTGTTAAAGAAGACGCCTATTTCCTTAAGTTAGCTTCTAGATAGTAGGTTTGCTGGTGAATATAGTATATAAAGAATATTATATAGAGTAAGCGTACTTCTGTGACCTTTATTAGGGAGTGCGGTTTGTATAGAGATAGATCCTTTGCCTACTAATTAAGCTTTATAGGGACTAACTGTATCTAATAAGGTGTCGTTATTAACGTAGTTAAAAAGAAGTTCACGATTCTTATAGCAGTAAACGGTAGCAGCAGTATTATAGATAAAGTTGTACCTGCTTAGTTAGGCTTATACCACCGCTACTATAAGCTCGCGTTATGGATTTGCTTTATTTTTAACTTAATTAGAGTGTTTATTAAGCTAAATAGGTGGCCTAGTCCTCTACTTCTTTCTTGCATAGATTCTATCACCAATTCTCTATAGTACGTTTTCTGGGTTTCTCTCCTAGCAGTCTTCTTCGGAATGCGTAGTTCTGTTATATTTTATGCAGTTAGGGTGCTTGCACGTTCCTACTAGTGCAGTCTTTCTCTTTGTGGACATTCTGTCGTTTAAACGTGCTACTAGTGTAGTAGAAGCTTCTTAATTAAGCTTACTATTAAAGATAATAAGTTCCTTACCTAAGGCTTATGGGTTGGTATTTTTCTGCGTCTAATTTGTTTATTAAGTTGTTTAAACTAAGCGTAGTTAATAGAGCTAACTCTGTATAGAAGGGCCGCTTAGGCAAGGATTTTGTAGTTAATAGGTTGGTCTATTTTAATAAGGCGATTAAGGTTTAATATAATATAGGAGATAAACTCCTTTACGTTCTTAAAATCTTAAACATGTTTGGTAAAGAAGGTAGCCATAATATTAGTAATAGCTGCTAGATTAAGATCCTTAAAGCGTTCTTTTAGAGCCTTTTATTTCTTAAGCGCCTGTCCAGCGTTTAATATAAATGGCTTGTAGATATCGCCAATGTTCTAGTTAATAAAACCGGCTGCGTAGGCTAGCTGTTCTTTGTATTTCTCCTGTTCCTTTACTAAGTCAGCTGGCTTAATTTTTAGCTATTTGGCAGTAAAGCTTAAGTCCACTTATTTCTCTCTAATTAACTCGATTGTAGGAAGAAGCTATGGTAGGTTATTAAGAACCTACTCAATGTTTTTAGATTGGAGGTGGTTTTGTATATTAATACTAAATATTGGCTAGTTTTCCCGTCTAACGAGCTTTCAGATAGAGGATTAGGCGGTATATTTGTCGCTTATATTAATAAGGCTTATAGGTAGTTTATAGTAGGCAGTCTGTAGGCCTTGTTATAATAACATTATTAGATTTGTTTCCTTTATAAGGAGTATATATACAGTATAAGTTTTAACTTAATATGTTTTTTAGCTAGTATAGGCAGTTCTAATAAGCTTCTTCTAATCCGCTACTAATACGGCTATTATAAGGCTTTGTTCTCGAAACTCTATCATTCTATAATAATAATAGTAAGGTTGTTTACTAAATGCGAGGTATCCTCCTAAGCCTCTAGTGTTGCTGTTTGTTATAGGCTATATTAGGCTTGTCCTTGGTAGGATCCTCTTATCACATTTGGCATAGAGTCCGTTGTTGGCAGCTACATAGCCGCTTGTTATAGGTTTTTGGCGTTGTAAGTTGGTTGAACGTTTAACGACCTTTTAACGCCCGTACGGTGATATTGCGATAGCAATTATCGTGAATAATAAAGCAATTAGGTTTAGCTTGTTAGGCGCAAACCCAGGCTTATAACCTGTTAAAATAAGGTTATTAGGGCTAAAACTCTGTGCATTGCTTATTTCTATATAGGTGGTTGAAGAGATTTTAAGGAACTTTAACCGGCGGTTGAAGTTCTCTAATTGGTTAGATTCCTGCCAAGAGGTTCTCCCAAGTCTTATCACGTGATATTGTTGCGGGCTTGTTTTCTAACACTAGGGACCCCTATAGGGGGTCAATTCTCTTAAGTATATTAGGGCTCTTAGAGCCACCTTAAATAAAACGGATTACTTGTATAATTCTATGTCTCTACCTACCAGCCAGCTTAAGTTATTTGTCGTGATACCTGCTTAGCTAAAAGTTATAAGCCCGGTAACCTTTTAAGCACTAGGGAGATCTTAGTGGCTAGACAACTACCACTAAGCCTCTTTAAGTATAGTTTGTTACGAAATATCACATACTTTACGCGTAAGCGCGTCTCTTTACGCAACTTTAAAATAAAAGCCAATATGGCAACCAAGGACTCTATAAACCCTCTTTTACTAACCTAGAAAGACTAGCCTATATAGTTTCAATTTATCCGCTGAGAAGTAAGTTTTGCGAAGATCTGGGACTATGTTAACTTAGATAAGACGGAGAACAAAATTAAAGAAAACACTAAGCTAGCTATACCTTTGATAGCAGCAGCTCCTATAGCACCTATAATAGCTCCTACAGCTTCTATAGCACCAGCAGCAGCTCCTGTAGCACTAGTAGCAGCTTCTATAATAGCAGCAGCAGCTCCTGTAACTTCAGTAGCAACTCTAGCGTCTACTAGAACAGCTATACCTGGGTTATTAAGTTAACAAGGACAACAAACTCTATAATCTCTAGAGACATAAAGAATGCTCTTTAAGCTCTATAAGCTCCAATAATAGGACTATATAAAATAGGAAGAGAAGCTCTATACCTTTATAGCACTATTACATACCACCATAGGCACTAACTTCTTAGGATATCTTAAAAACCTTACTACACTATATTTGATTTTAAGGCAGCTAAAAAAGGTAGCAAAGCCGTTATAAGCTATGTTATAGCAAATGGTATTAGATAATCTTAAAAAACGGAAACAAGGGCCTAAACGCCAGACTCTAGAATTATGGCTTTAGCTTTATATTACTATTATATAGAACAGCAAAGAGCTAGAGGAAGGGCTAATAGAGGCAACAGAAGGCAGCGTTATATAAGCCTTTATCTAGGACTATAAGGAGATCTGTCCAGCTCTATATTATGCCTTTATCTAAAAGGTAGCAAAGAGGTTAAAGAAGCTCAAAATATTAATAATAATTAAGAAATTTAACCTCCTCTACAAGCATTTAAATACGGGACGTAACGCCTATGCTACACTCTTAGGGCAGCCAGCTGCAGATCCTATAATGTCTACTACCCTAACACCTTCTTAATCACCTAAGGCAAAGTGCTTTACTTATGGTTTACCTTATAAGTTAAAGAATTATAAGCAACTATTTCAGTCTCTTTAAGGTCTGAACTTTGTACCAAATAATAAATGTCTACAGAGGTATTAGAAATGGCTTAAGGTCCTAATAAATAAGTAGTATTATAATAGGAGGCTTAAGCAGATTAAAAGGGAAGGCCCTAGGTCAAGAATATCTCCATTAGCTTTGTCTACTACTAAAAAGATTAAGGATCTAAACCAACCTTAAGCTATAGCGGCGGCTGTAAAAACATCCTTTTTATTATTAACATTATTAATATTATCGCAGGATTATCTGGATCTGTCTTTAATTAACGCCTAGGGGTATAACACTATAGCAGACACCCACTTCTGCAACAATATTAGATACTTCCGTAATTTCAAGCTAAGTATATCTATAGCAATAGCTGGAGATTCTAGGGCAGAAATCCATAGATATAGTGATATTAACTTAGCAATTAAGGTGGGCTAATAACGCCTAACTTAGTATCTGATATTAAGGAATATAGCATACGCTCTATATTTTTATACCAATTTAATATCCGTAGTAAAGCTCCGCAAGATTAAAGTAATTATTAACTAATCTATAAACCATCTACGCTATAAGGATAACAGAAGCCTATTCGCCAATATTATAGAATACGGAGGTCTCTACCTTATTAATACTATTGCCTGCTTACTACCTACTCCTACTACCTATACTACGTCTACCAGATTCTTCGAGACCTTAGTATATAATAAAGTATGGTATTAACGCTTGCTACACTATAATATAGAGTTAGTGGATTATCTACCGACTATGGTAAACGGGGTTAAAGTGGTTAAAATAAACAGAGGAAGAACTCTGTATGGTGTACCACTTTATAAACTATATGTTCTTAGAAAGATGAACTAGCAAATATCTTATAGAGTATTAGTAAAGGGAACCTACCCTTTTAAACATATTCACTTTAATGTTATTATAAAAGAAGACAGGTTTAATAAAGACACGTATATAGCTCATTTTTGGTGTGACTATATAAAGTACTATCGTGCTTTTTCTATTAAGAACCATGAGCAAGAGATACTACTCCCACTCTTTAAATTAATAATAGCATTTGCGAAGAAATTTAATGCTTAAGGTATCTATATTTAGTATATGGATAAAGAGCAAGGGGTAGGCGCTAGTGTAACGGAACCTTGTAGCAGGAACTACAGTGGGTCCTATTATTGGGCTAGGTATGTAGGTAAGAACAAAACAACAATATAATAATAACTGGTGGAGTGGTTGCCCAATAGATTAACTCCAATTGTATTCTGAGATTCATTACAAGGAGAGAACTATCTACAGTAGGGACTGAGGTCCTTTAAATACATAACCATACTCCTAAGAAATCCTCTCTTGTACGTGAGGTATGTATTGTCTATATTAAATATAACGTCCCCTTTATTTAACATAGTTAATACATTTAACACCACATAACCTTAGTTACTATTTCTTATTATATAGTTCCACCAGATCTATCCTAGACTATGCCTATATTAACTAACTAGCTTCCACCAACTCTTCTCTAAGTAGTTGTAACATTGTACTTAAAGCGTCCGTAATACTATCTCCCTCCTCTTTATCTTTGTCCTTAAAGATTCCTAATATCTCCAAGTTATCCACTAGAGGTATAATGTCCGTTTAATTAGTCTGGTTAATATCCTTGCTTATTATACCTAAAGCTTCTTTTTCTCTTTCCTGGGTTAAGTGTTGCCTTTGTATAGTTTCCTCCATACTGTCACTGGGCGAGGTAATGGCGATCCCCTACTCTCATTGCGCTAAAGAGGGGTTAGTATGCGTTGCGCTAGCGAGTTCTTTATCCTAATAACCCTTCTCTTGCTCTAAGTGTACTAAAGCAAACATTCAATCATCCTGCAACGTTTGCTCTATTTTTAACGCTAAGTATACGCGTCCTATAACTCTTAACAGTCTTTAAGTTCCCTAAGTAACTTATTATAGGGTTTTGTGTTTAATCTACCGCTGTAAAGCTTAATAGTAAGCTGGCCTCCGTGCTACTTAAAGTTTAACGTGCCTTAGAAGAATCCGCACGCGTCCTTAAAGCTTAACATTTAGCTTATGCTTATCTTTAACATCTTAAACGTGTTTATAAGAAGGTTTATTCTAAGGAGTAGAAACTTATTTAATAAGGTCTATAGGAACTTGGTAATAAAAGGACTGGCTTTTCTCCTGCGAGGGAAATAACTCTAAGTAGCTTAGTAATTGCTTCTCTTAGGTCCCCCTTAGGTAACTTATTCTTTAGTAATTCTTCCTTGTTAATATTACCTAACCTACTTTCTTCTAATACTCCTATACCTTTCCTATAGCGTTCTCTAAGTTGCTTAGTAGTTTCTAGGTAGTCTCACTGTAGCCTATCTACTTTACTTTATACTATGTTTCGTTTTCTACGTCCTCGTAACTAATAATTTTTAAAACTTGCTATTTGTCTTCCTTTTGTCCTCTATACATGTCTGCCTTATAGACTAGTAGCTTAACATTCCCGTATACTGGCTCTAGCATTGCAATATATTATATAGGGTAGATCTTTATCTTGGCTAGTAGGTTTAACTTATATGTAACCAATAAAATTCTTTGCTTAACTTTAAAAGGTCCTAGTCTAACATAGTCTAACTTCTTGCTTAGTTGTTGACTCTTAAAATTTTTATATAGTAGCTATACTTTATCTCCCTTCTTAAGATCTGGTCCCTTAGATCTCTTAGTATTATAGTACTTTTTTATTTATTCTTGTACTAGTTTAGCTGTTTCTTTAAGGTCTGTATAAAGATATATTAACATCTCCATTCTTTATTTAGCTGTGCTACTTGTCTTTTTTGCTTAATGTGGCGATAATAATGTTCTTGGCTTATATCTATAATTTGCCTTAAATGGTAATGTCCCCATTCCCTCTTATAGTGTTGTATTATATGTAAACTATATAACTGGTAATAACAATACCCAATTATTTTATGCGTGATTAATATAATGCCTTAGATACTACTCTAGTGTCTAGTTTAGTCTTTCCATTTATCCGTCCGTCTGTGGATAATACGCTGTAGATATTACTGCGCAAACTCCCTATTCTGCTAGAAACACTTCCTAAAATGCTGCTATAAACCTTAGATTTCTATCTAATATAATCTTATCTAGTGCTCCGTGTCTTGCGAATACTTCTTTTATATAGATTCTAGCGACATCTTCTGCTAATATCTCTTTAGTGCATACTATAAAGTATCCCCACTTTGTTAGCTTGTTCACTATTACTAAAATCGCGTTATAATCTTGTCCTATAATAGGATCTCTTAACTTTGGTAACTTAATAATAAAGTCCTATAATATAACTTCCCATAGTCTTCCTAGTATTTTGATAAGTTATAGCCCTCCATACGGCTTATATCTTGTCGGTTTGTTCCTTTGGTAATCTAGATATTTTTTTATAACTTATCTTACTAGTCCCCAGATTCCTTAAATAATGTATTCTTTTTAAAGTCTTAACACTAAGCCTATAGCTCCGTTGTGTCCTTATATTATTCCCTTATAGAATTCCTTAATAAACTCTTCTGTAATAGACCTAGGCACATACATTACTTCTCTATTTTTATATTACTCTAAGTTTGGATCTTCTGCCTATGCTTTTTAGATCTTTTAGATCTAATTACTCTCTAGTAATTTATGGATCTGACTTTCTTCAGTTGCTATAATCTTTAGATAATTATACCTAATTAATCCGTTTTAATCCTTTTGTAACAAAGCTCCTAATAGCTTTTTATTACTTTGTAGTTTAGCCCTTCTGCTTAGAGCATCTGCTTGTGCATTGTCTATACCCTTAGTATGCTAAATTTCGAAATGGTATTCTATAAGCATTTCCGCCCATCTAACCTATCTTTGGTTGAGTTCCTTTGTTATTAGGAATCCTATAAGGTTCTTATAGTCTGTCTTAACTATAAATGGTTTCTCTGTGCCTTATAAGAATGCTCTCTATTTCTTAAGTGCTGTAACTATACCTAATAACTCCTTGTTGTATATGTCGTAGTTTAACTCTAGTAGTGTTATCTTTCAACTATAGTACACTACTGGGTGCCATCTATTTTAATATTTCTATATAAAGCATGCCCCTAGTATAAAGTCTAATATATTTATTTCTACAACCGTCTCTAGACCTGGTTGATAGATCTTAAGAACTGGCTCCTAGGTAAATAACTCTTTAATTCTCTTAAATAGTTCTTATTGCTCCTTTCCCTATGCCCATGGTTCTTTTTTCTTTGTTAACCGCGTAAATAGCTTAATGTCCTTTAATTATTGCGCTATAAACCTTTTATAATAATTGCAAAACCCTAGGAACGATCTTAACTACATAACATTCTCTAGTTCTTACTAATTTACTATGGCCTTAATCTTTTTTGGATCTATACTAAGTTGGCCTAGTTTAATAATAAATCTAATAAAATTGGTTTTCCTTATAAAGAACTTGTATTTCTTAATTGCTACTAGCATCTGTTCTTCTTATAGTCTCTTTAAGACCCACTTAATATGTTTTCTATACTCCTCCTTACTCTTTAAGTAGATAATAATGTTGTTAAGGTATACCATAATAAATTTATCTAGGTGTTCTTTTAATATACTATTAATTCGCTTCTAGAATATTGCTAGTGTGTTTATAAGTCTAAACTGTATAACTAATGGTTTATATAGTCCTTCCTTTAACCTAAAGGCTGCCTTCTATTTGTCGCCTTCCTTAATCCTAATCTGGTGGTACGCCTATCTTAGATCTATCTTTATAAAGATCTTTGCGTTGCCTATCCTGTCTTAGATTTTGCTAATTAAGGGTAAAGGATACCTATCCTTCCTAATAATGCTGTTTAACTGTCTATAGTCTATACACATCCTAAGTTTTCCGTTTTTCTTTGGGATGAATAGTACTGGATATTCTACTAATAACTATAACGGTCTAATATATCCCTTGCGTAAGTTTTCCTAGATAAACTTCTTAAGCGCTACTGACTCCGTTTTAGTAAGCTTATAGATTGGAAAGAACTTTGGACTTATTCCCTCTTCTAATTTTATCTTATAGTCTTATACTATATACTCTAATAGCTTTTCACTTTCTAGTAACTATAACTTTTTACCATACTTGTGGTATCTCTTTGGTATATAACTTAAGCCTTACTTAGTCTCTTTATATGTCACTCTAACTTGGTACTATACTAACTTGGTTTGCTGTTGCACTTTACGCCATTAAGTATTTTTAATATCAACCTAACCTGTAACCTAATTAATCTTTAGATTATACTCCTATAACTAAGGCATTTCTAGTATTACTTCGTCCTATTCTAATGGTAGGATATTAAAAGACATTTTTACTAGTCTTCCTTTAATAGTTATCTAAATAGGTCCTATTTTAAGATTAATAATACCTCCTTTATAGGCTATCTAATCTCCTAAAATTGTTATAAGTGGATATAGGTGTTCCTTTTTCCTATATAGTAACCCTATCCTTTCTACTGCCTTTGGTAATATATGGTTCCTAGTTACTCTACTATCTACTAACACTTTAAACTGCTGATCTTGCCACTTAGCTTATAAATTTAGGTATTATCCTTGAATTTCTTTAAGGGTCTAAGGCTCTAATACTGGTTCCCTCTAGTCCTATACGCCTCCCCTTTTCCTAACTATTAGCTGCTAGATCCTACCTATACTTAGTCTAACTTAGGCTAATACTTAGTTTGTTTCTTTTCCTCTATATGCTATAGATAAGTATTCTCTAGGTACTCCTACTACTATTATCTATCTAGGCATTTTTCTGTAAGGAATCTTCCTGGTTAAAGTGTTAAGTCCCCTTAACCTTATACTTCTACTAGGTGCTAACTATATATATACTTAGCGTTCCTAAACCGTTTTTCCTCCAGTGCCTAATATATTCTTACTAGGTACTTCTGGTTCTTATCTTTTAGTGCTCTATATATATTGCATGTGTTATCCATATAAGCTATCCATAATAGTATATAATGCGCTATATGTTTTAGGTTAACTCTTAGTTTGTCTTTATTCTTAAGTTTAAACTTATACCTAGTTAACCTAACCACTGGTATTTCTGCTATAGGTATTAAGATTTGTTACTTATTTCTCTAGTCCCTAGATCCTTCTTCTAGGTTCCTTAACGTTATAATTAACGCTCCTTTAATGTGACTTATGCGTTTTTCCGTAATAGGTTGGTCTTAGACAACTTTTTTGTCTAGCTATATATAAAAGTCTTCCTATTTATTATTATGTCGTTGCCTATACCACTTTCCGTATAACTAGTTTAGTGTGTATAGTCTATCTATTAGAAAGTACCTTGTTATTGCTATATTATAATATCCTTTAGTATATCTTTCTTTAAACCTGGTTGGAATATCTAGATCCTCTTCTTGTTCCAGTTTATCTAACTACTTTACCCTAGGTGTCCCTATACTCGGCCTATTAGTAACTCTTTGTATAGGTGCTCTGTCCCTTATATAACCTAGCATAGCTAACCTTTTATCTAGCTTTTGCTCTTACTATACAATAATTCTTATCTTAAACTTATTTATAGTTTCTTGTTTTCTGCGTCTTGCAGCCAGATCTTTATAGTCATCTTGCTTTTTAATCCTGGTATTAACTATTTAATCTTTAGGCTAAATACTGCGTTTACCTAAGATTGCTAACGTTCTTATTCGTTCCCTAAACTTATAGTTCTTAAACTTGCGTCCTATACTTATTCGTTTGTTACTAAACTAAGTTACTGCCCTTTCCTATTAGTTTTCGTCCGTTGTAGGTCCTTAGGTGTATCTTATCTCATCTTAAAAATCTTAAGCTTCTTTTATCTCTGCTTAAGAATCTTAAGCCTATAGCCTTTTACCTTTATTAAGTAATAAGCTAGCACTAGTAGTTGTCTACTTGCTTAGTTTCTTCTAAACATTACTCCTATTGTCTTGTAAAGCAATGGAAATCGTATCTAATAGTATTATAGCATCCGTTACTAAACCCTATTCTGTAATAGTCTTAGTTTCTGCTTCTATTTTAACTTCTCTAAGGTCTGCATGCTCCTAGTAAGCTGCCTTTATTGCCTTATTATTGGTAAATGCTTTGCCTTTGTTGAATTTATTATCTTTAATGTCCAATCTACGAGCTGATTTATTAGTTCCTCTAAACTTAGATAATAATAGCTCCTATAGCTAATAGCTTGCGCCGTACTTAGCATCCTTATAAATTTGGTATGCGTTATTGTAATAATACGCAAAACTGTTAATTAAACACTCTTTTGTTTCTTATAGTGCACTATTATCCCTCTATATATACGTGCCATCTGCTAGCCTAGTTCCCTTTACCGCATAGTTACTCTAACTACCTCTATAGTCTCTAGCAAAATAACCTTACTTTCCGCAATTTATGTAAGCCCTATCTTTAAACCATTTTTCTTGCTATAGAGTCCGCCTAAACGTCTTCTGCTGCTAAGATCCCTAGTTTAGCCTCTGCTCCTAAGTCCTTTAATTACTTAATTCTTAACCTTTAGGTTTCTATAGTTTCTTTTCCTACCTTTGGGTTTCTTTAGTACCACTTAGGTCTATTAGCTCTACGCTATTCTATAGTTTTTAACTCTATATCTGTCGTTGCGTACTCTGCGCCTTATATAACTATAGAACTCTATCTTGCCCTCTCTTAGCTTGTTCCCTTTAATAGATCCTATTATTAATCTTTATTAACTAATCTATTAACTCCCTTAGAGTATCCGCATCTTCTATTAGGATAATTGCGTCCTGGACTTTAGCCTTAAGTCCCTATTTGTACTATGCTATAAGCGCCCTGTTATTCCACTTAACCTATATGGCTAGTGTTTAAAACTGTGTTATATACTTAATTGCTAAAGTGCGTTATACTAAGTTCTAAAGCTTTCATTTTGCTATAGTTGTGGCCTCTGGGTCTCTAAATATCTATATTAGTTATTCCGCAAACCCGTTTTAACTGGCAAATATGTACCGTACGTCTTAGTTAGTAGTTGTTATGCCATTAGCCTATATTTCCGTAAGATACGGTTTAAACCACTTAAGTGCCCTCCCTATTAGGAATAATCCTGTATAGGCTACTTAATCTAATAATATTGCTAACTTTGCTCCTTTCTGTACTACCTTAAAGTGCATCTATATAAAAAATCCCTTAAGCTTTGACTTCTCTCCTAAGAACCGTTCGATTAAAGGTAGCTTAACTTTTACTACTCTAATTCCATTAATGCGTTCTTTAAGTATCCTATTATTATCTTATAAGTAATTAACTATTTCCTGTAATTAACCTCGCGTAACCACTTAAGAATCCCTATTGTCTATACTGGTATTACCTAGCCCTAAGGTTGTGGCTGCCGTTGACGCCGTTATAACTGGTGCTCTAGGTGGCATATTATTCGATCTTGTTCAATACTATAACCTTAGTAGTAAATATATAACGGAACCTTATAGCAGGAACTATAGTGGGTCCTATTATTGGGCTGGGTATGTAGGTAAGAATAAAATAACAATATAATAATAACTGGTGGAGTAGTTGCCTAACAGATTAACTCTAATTATATTCTAAGATTCACTACAAGGAGAGAACTATCTACGGTAGGGACTAAGGTCCTTTAAATACACAACCATACTCCTAAGAAATCCTCTCTTGTACGTAAGGTATGTATTATCTATATTAAACATAACGTCCCCTTTATTTAATATAGTTAATACGTTTAACACCATGTGACCTTAGTTACCATTCCTTGTTATATAGTTCTACTAGATCCATCCTGGACCGTGCCTATATTAACTAACTAGCTTCCACCAACTTTTCTCTAAGTAGTTGTAACATTGTACTTAAAGCGTCCGTAACAGCTAGGGTAAAGAACCTTATCCAGCTTAATAGAGGTATTATTAAGTAATTAATACTATATACCCCAGCTTAAAATAGACCTGTAGAGAGGTTAGGGAGAGATATTTCCAAACAAGTAAGGACTGCTATTATTAAAGCAAAGTTACCCGTAGATCTATAGCCCAAGTTTATGCTCCTTGTAGTATTCCTACTTAATTAAACTCCTATTAAGTCTATTGACTGGAAGACCCTATTTAAGATACTATATAAACGGAAGCCATAGCTAGTAGGGCTTTGTGTAGCCAGATCTTTAACTTATATGCTTATTAAACACAGCATTCCTAGGAAAGCAAAGTTTAAGCTATAAGCCCAAATAGGTTATCTTATTGGTATAAAAGCGTCAAATATCTATAGAATATAAATACTAACTACTAACTATATTATCCGATCTTATAATATACAAATTAATAAGTTAAAGAGATATTAATTTTCTAAAATACCAGAACACCTTATTATCTTATAGGCTTAAAAGGACCGTTTTTAGCAAGTCTAGGACCTACTAGATAATCTTCAAAATAGTAGTAAGGACTGGATAGAGAACTTTAATAAAGAACTAGATATAAGACTACTATATTTAGCAAATATTAACATTACTTCTATGTTAAAAAGCATTTAGATTTTAATAGAAGAACTCTATTAACTACCTACCCCAAAGCTAACTTTAGAACCTGTTGGTTACATAAGGGGATATCACATAGCTACGATTCGTAGATAGTATAATGGTTGTTCTTCTTTTTAATAGGAATAAGGAAAGGGGTGAGGAACTTAAGGTTCCTTACCACGCTAGGGCCACGTCAGCACGTGACGGCAATATGCCTAGCGTGACAGCAGCTTGCCTTATTCCCGACACTAGCAACTCTTCTTTTTATGGTTGCCATCTATATATAGACAAACAGACAGGATGCGACAATACCAGACAGTGTACAACAATACCAAATAATATGCGACAATACCAAATAATATACAACAATACTAAACAATATGCGACAATACCAAACAATATACGGCAATACCAAACAATATGCAACAATATGCGATAATGCGGCAGTTAGCAGATAACGCAAAAACAGATAGGCCGCTAAGGCGCTAGTAGTAAGCGAGCTAATAGCAATTTTCTATCCCAGGGATGGAAAATCCTAATTAGCTGGTTTGAGTTAGGGTCTACAGAATGTTATACTCCTACTCCCTTTTAACCTAACCTTTAACTTATATACGTAGAGTGTTCGTATTAATAAACGTTTCTAGAGCCTTATTTGGGTTTGCCTTTGTTATTACGTCTACTGGGTTATCTTAACCGTTAATCTATTAAATCTCAAAGAGTTCTCGCCGTTCATAGGATTAATGAAGTGCTATAATATCAATTATAAGGCGCTTCTTCTTTGTAGTACTAAGCTTAACTAAGCACTTATAGAGGGAGTATGAATCGGTGTATACAATCGTAGGGATAATAGAAAGTTTGAGTTAATCTATAATTATCTTTAGGGTAGTCCTAATTGTAATTGCTATATTAACTCTACTAACTATTCTATATATCTCTGATGCTAAAATACTTCAGGTAACACGCTTGCTCTTAATTGAGCTCCAATAGATAAGGTTACTATAGATTATAAAGTCATTCTCTCCAGTAAACTCGTTTGCGATAATAATCTTATATCCTAGCTAGGAGCTAAAATCTTTATTATTTATAAACGATCTATTAACAAATACAAAGAGCTTAGCGGTGGGAAGATTAACAGGCACGTAGTATAGGCCCCGGTTGAGATGGTTCATTTACTAGAAAAGGCGTTTATTTAGGGCAAGAACATCGTCCTTAGTTGGTTCCTAGTGTTAGGCGGCAACAGAGAGATTAAATAAAGCCTTAGGTTAATAGATAGAAGTAACATAAGCTCCGTAAGCGCGTTACTCTACATATCCTTGCTTTAGAGAATTAGTGTTAATAACGTTAATCTTCTTGCCTTAACCCTTCTGGCGTAGAGCAATAGAATCCTCGTTTAGGGAGAGGATACATCTATTAAAGAGTAATAGTATTATTAAACTAAGCTTTTCCTTTGGCTTTGCTATAAGATTTGCCTTTACTAGCTCGTCTTCTTTAAGAGCTGAGAATTGGTCGTCTCCTAAGATAATTATATTATTAGTTTGCATGCCAACGATTCCAAATGGAGTTCCTATAGTTGTGATAAAGAAGCAGGGATTAAATATAGAAGTAGTTATTAAAAGCTTCTCTTTATAGTGCTTACTGTAGGTAGCCTACTAGTAAGTTCCTGCCTCTGTGATCCTATATAATGGCTTAAGCACAACCATAATTGTATCTTTAGGATACTGGTAGCAAATTTGCTCTAGAAGGTATGCCAATATTAAGCGCTAAAGGTGCGTCTCTAATTGGGTGTAGGCTTAAGTGATATCTTATAAATAAACTGCTATTCTATTCTTTATTAAGGAGGGAGCTAGCGCAATAATAACTCGCTAACTAGCTTGTTAAATTGTGGGAGACTATATAAGAATTACCTCCTTACTATTATTGTTGTAGCCTTGGATGACAAGCCTTAATTTCTTAAATAGGGCGTTAGTAGCTTTGCCCTTAATTTTGTTAACTATTCTTAACTTAAAGATGCGAACTCTATTAAACTTAGTAGGGTTATACTTCTTAAATTTAAAAACTC
>Ga0307507_10006333_pt1 | contig 18276 bp, 17 predicted proteins | sample 7_EM_MG_FD_207223 | JGI IMG/M metagenome (GOLD analysis project Ga0307507, IMG submission 207223) | Populus trichocarpa ectomycorrhiza microbial communities from riparian zone in the Pacific Northwest, United States - 7_EM | ecosystem: Host-associated > Plants > Roots > Unclassified | place... | reverse complement strand
TCCCGATTCAAAACCCCCCCCCTTCTAACCCCCCAGGTTCGATGACCGAAGACCTTCTTTGCAACGCTGCTTCCAGCTTGGCATTTGGTTGCCGACTTGGTTGCCATAGACGCATTTTTGATGCCGGACTTTTGTTCTTAAATACCGCCGTAGACAACGACAGCAGAACAATAATAGCAGTCAATATATATACAAATTTCCTAGCCCAGCACAGCCCGCGGAGTTCAAGACTCCAACACTCCATACTCTCATACGTCTCTACCGGTCCCCGTTATAGATATTCCTACCATCTCTTCCCCCGAACCTTTTTGGCGTTCCGGTGACGACGATCATTCCCATTGTAACACTCACACCGATACCAACCACCCCCATAACGACAGTAAATTGCCCTGGACAACAACCTGGGGGTCTCACGCGGTGGTAACTGGGATGTGCATTACCTCGCCAACTAGTGCGAAGGATGGAGTCCAAGGACACCCCCGCGTGCAACATTTCTGAAAAGGAAGGAATAAAGGTGATTTCCATAAGGTGGTATCCCCTATGCCTCAACTATCACTGTGGACCACCGTTTCGCGAGCATGTAGAAGCGCTACAGCCTTCCGATGGCCCCACTTAGCTGAGGACATGAGGGGGTTTGGCCATGATCATCTAGCCTATTAGGGTTAACCCCCTCTCGTGCGAGTATGATAGCACTTTCACCACTCTCGTGTGTCCATGCCCGGCGGCATACGAGAGCGGCGTTCGACCGTGATTAGTTGGCTTGTCGGGGTCAATCTCCGCCCGCTCGAGCAGCATTTTCACCACTCCCTTATGTCCATTCCACACAGCAAGCGTGAGTGGTGTTTGACCGGCATCATTTAGCTTGTTGAGATTGACCTCTTCCCACTCAAGTAGTACTTTTCAACAATCCCCCGTGTAGTGATGGGCACGATCATGATCTGATCGAGGGGACCCTATGATCGAATGATCGATCAAGCCCACTACTCGATCATGATCGATCATAATGTCTGCTCGAGCATGATCAATCATAACGTTTGCTCGAGCACTTGGGAACCTGTATATATATTCCAGTTAGCTGTTATTGTTATAATGGATAAGGGGAATTTGGAATACTTCCAGAGTTGGCTTCAGACTATCATTAAAATACGTATCTGTAGGAGAGTGATCGATCATGATCGAGAGGGCCTTGCGAACGAGTTGATCGAGCACTGTATGATCGATCAAAACTCGATCATGATCTGATCGTGTCCATCACTACCCCCGTGCCAGAACTGAAAGAGTCATTATCCACTTTTTTTACACTTTCTTACTCGAGGATCGTAATTAGGAAAGAGGTCCATTATTGTTGGGTAGCTTCTGGCAAGTGGCCCCAGGATGTTCTTTCCCACAGATCTAGCAACGCCTGTTGTGAGGGTGGGGGTAGTCGGTGGCATAACCCGGCTTATACCCGGGAGAGTAGTTCTGTTTGAATTCGCCCTGCAGTATATCTTCTAGATCGCTTTTCTACTATTACGTTTCGTGCTATCGAGTTAATTGCAAGACGAGCGAGTTGCAAGACGAGCGAGAATAATAAATGACATGGAAATTCTGTGTGGTAGCGCCCTCCCCAGGCCCTCAATACCGACGGCCCTAGCGGGGGTAGCTGGTAGGTATTCGTCAACTTCAATACGGTGTTGTTAATTAAGCCATATCCTTTAGGTACGGTCTGTATATATATTGTTCGCAATCCCCTCAAGAACCATTGCGGTATCGTATACCGTTTATATTCTCTCTAAAAAAAAACTCGATGTATAGTTTATCTATGGGTCAGGGAGGAGAACTGGGGGGAGAGAAAAGGAAACAAAGAGCCGTGGGGAATAGTCTACAGCTAGAGGAAAACTAGATACCAGAAGATGGAATCAGCTTGGGGCATCCCTAGGACGGGAGTCGAAGGAGCTAGCATTGATAAGCAGCCCCTCGGGAGCTAGCCACGGCGATGCCCTTCCTGCCGATCTCGCGACCGGTATTATCGGCGGTATGGGTACCCGGCGGAATTATTTGGATACGCCCTGCAGTGAATCTTCCTAATTGTTTCTCAGTTGGTATGTTTCATGCTGTCGAGTTGACCGTGATACAAGTCAGTTTAACAGATGACATGAAAAACTTGTTTGCTTGACGCCCACACATATAGGCGTCTATAGCGTAGTAACCAGTACAAGTACTCTTCGTTAGGCGATAGCATGTATGGTAACCGGCCTCCCATCCTAGGTACTATCTTTATATAGTTATTCACAATTGCTCCAAGAATCCTTACGCAATTCTACACCGTTCTTCTTCCATCCGAAAAATGCTCTATAGACAGTCCACTTGTCCCTGAGAGGGTGGGGGGGGTCAAGGGAGGGAAAAAAATAATATAAGAAAAAATAAGAAAAAAAACGCAGAGAAATACAGCTATAAGAAACTTGATTATGATAGGATAGAAATATATAGCTACAAACTATAGTTTCTCACGATAATAAACTATTTTACCTCACTGACAAGACTAGGGCGCTTTGTAAACCAGGATTCACTAATCCTCGCTTGATAAAGCTAGACAAGGGGTTTCAGGCGGGTGATGACATATTTGTGCATTCCGATCTCATGGGATCACCTTCGCCTGCAAAGTGTGATGTGGAAGGGATGCGTCTGCGGGAGACGTGGGACGAAAGAGAAGGGATGGCGGTGATTCCTATAAGGTGGTACCTCCTAGGCCTCAAACCGCGCTGGGGTTCATGGTTCGTAAGACTGAAGCAGTGTTGTCAGCGCCTGAGAGCCCCACCTAAGTGCGGACATGAGTAGTGTTTTACCTTAGTTGCCTAGCTTGTTAGGGTTGACCTCTCTCCCCGTCTAAGCATTCTTTTCACTACTTTTTCATATCTACTCTGAGCAGCATACGAGAGCGGTGCTCGGCCGCCATCTTTAGCTTCATCTGGGTTGGCTTCTTCCTGCCCCAGAAGTATTTTCACCACTTCCTCATGTCCCTCAGAAGCGGCGTAATAGAGTGGTGTTCGATCCCAATCATCTGGGTTGTCGGGGCTGACTTCTTCCCGCCCGAGGAGTATTTTCACCACTCGCTCATGCCCTCGCCAAGCGGCAAACGAGAGCGGTGTTTGGCCGTACATACTGGGCTCGTCTGGGTCAACTTCTACTCGCTCGAGTAGTATTTTCACTATTTCCTCATGCCCATCCCCAGCAGCATACGAGAGCGGTGTTCTGCTGTACTTATCTGGCTTGTCGGGGTTGACCTCTTCCCGTGCGAGCAGTAATTTCACTACTCCCTCATGCCCATTCTCAGCAGCATACGATAGCGGCGTTTTGCCGGAAGGATCTTGCTCGTCGGGGCAGACCTCTCCGTGCTCAAGTAGCATTTCCACCACATCCTCATGCCCTTTCCAAGCGGCATACGCGAGCGGTGTCAGGCCGAAAAAATCACTCTGGTCGGGGTAGACCTCTCGCCGCTCCAGTAGCATTTTCACCACTTCATCATGTCCGTTGCAAGCAGCCCATGCAAGTGCTGTACGCCCTCGAATATCTTCTTCGTTGATATCATCACAGTCCATCTCTATCAAACTGGATACAACCTCAACAATCCCGAAGAACGATGCGCTGTGTAGCCCACTGAAGGCGAAACTAGAGCCAAAATCACAACCCCAATCACAACTATATTCGCTACCGATATCCCAGCGATCCGGAAGCTCTACTTGTTCCAAAAGCAATTTTCTGGATATGTGGTCATCATATTCCTGAAACAGCTCAAGTGCAAGTGATCTTGCTCGGTTCGAGAGCTCCCTTTTCGCATGCACTCCCCAGTATACAGAACAGTATCCTAGAAATGGCTTGTCATGGGGGAGGGCAGAGGGGTCGGCTGAAAGGGCCTTGACCTGTTTGGAAATTAGATAAGTCAAACAGGTCTCAGCTATTGCCGCATGGGCCCTATTGAAAATATCCGAACGGGCGGAAAGATACTCTTTCACAGTAAGGTGGATCAGTCGCACAGCCGATGTCTCTTTATCCACAGTAATAAGTCCTTGGGAGTAGCTCACCAATGTCGAGATCGAAGGGACGTTCCCGGAATTGAAATCCTCGGAGCCTAGCTCAACTGCGAGAGCATGGCAGAGCTCATCCGTCTTCAGCGGCCGCTCCGCGTGACTGACCCACATCAAAGCTGCCATCGCAAGGCTCGCTTTATCCCGATCCTGGGCCACTATCCGTTCTATCGTCGTACCATAAACATCTCCCAACCCTGATCCATCGCTCATTTTGCTAAGCCTTTCGCGTCTCCGGTAAATTGTCCACTCTCGCAAGATTGCCTTGATATTTAAGGAAACAAGTCGAAACCTAAATATATCTATTAGCAGATAATATGGGATAGGGTTTTTAGCACAATTGCCACTACGCACATTCCTGATATATTCTTGGGAATCTTCTCCAAAATTTCCGCCTCTAAAATCTCATCCATGGCGTCTAGTGTTTGGTCCTCGCCCAGTCTGGCATGAAGGTATGTGATGACATCCTCTTCGGGGGGACTTACAGAGACACTAGTGACGTGTCCCGCAAGACGTTTTTCGATCTCAGCCAGAATATGGGGCCTTCCGGTTGCGAATATTCGTGTACCCGGGGATTTTTCAAGGACTTGTTTCAGCGAGCCGAGGAGCCTAACTTGCTGTACTCCCGAGCATTCGTCTAGGGCGTCAATACACATAAAGGTCTGCCGTGAGGATGTGATGAGCTGTAGCATTTTCACGATATTACCGAGTTGGGGCCTGCGTCCACCAAGGGTCGTTTTCTGCTGTTGAAAGGCCCGCAATATCTCCTCCGGAATCCTTGCTATCCCACCCACCATCTGCTTCAGCAAGGAGCCCAGTACATTGGTCGCAGACTGCTCCTTTCGTGCTGCGAAATCCAAGTAAAAGCATGAAACGGCAGTGTTTTGTCCGCTAGTCTGATCACACAGCCTATCCGCTACTAGTGAGCTATCATCATCGCGACCTATTAGCATGGGTTCGCTTTCTCTTCTTTTAGTGATCAATCCATGTTACCTAATAAATGTCTTTCCAACCCCGGGATGTCCATAGCAAAATAGAACAGCGTTTTCACCTCCATCTCCTCCCTCACTACTAGCGTGCCATCGCCTAAATCTCTCGGTCTCTAGGAGCCATTCCCCAACATTGCTGACACGGCGCTCCTGAATTTCCCAATGCCGCAAGCCGGGATCGAGGGGTGATAACCAGGTTAGGAGTTGGGACCGGCCATCGGTAATAGTATCGCTATTCCACACATCGAAGACGTTCCCATTATTGGAGAATTTAGTGCTATCGTTGACGGTATATTGAGACATCTTCCGCGCTTTATTGCTTCCACTGTTGAAAAGGATGAGTTGCTGGGTATGGTTAGTTGGTGATATTCCTGCGACGAGAAGTAAAGTGGGTTAAGTTCAAGAAAAGCGGGGTTTTTGCAGGTGCTAAAGCAGCGCCGTAGGTGACTTAGGGCTACTCGGCTACTCTTACATGTGCGGCACGCAGAGCGTTCCAGTTAGGGCGCCCCTACCAGCATAAAACTCGCATGATTCTCCTACCTACTATCGGTACCCTAGGATGAGGAGTCATATATACGGGTTTCTAATTCCTAACCTATCGCACTACCCTCCCACAATACTGTCGAACTCACGAAAAAAAAAAAACGCCTAGTTGCCCACTGTAGAATAACCTGAGCAAGCAAGATCTTAAATTAATGCAATCTAAGCGGCCGATATTGCAGAACCTTTTTTTATGAAAAACACAAACACCACCAACAGTGATAATACCAGGTTTTCCTACTCAATATGGCCGAAGCTCTCTCCTACTAGAGAGCTTGCGTGGCCGTTGGGGTTGCCAGTGAAAGTGACAACCTCTCTAAGTGGGGCTGGGGGAGTGAGTGGGCATACGGAGGTATAGGGCATAAGTTTTGTAGGTTCTACAAGCGAGGTTTGCTGCCCTCACCCCCTGTGGAACCTGCAAAACTTATGCCCTGTACCTCCGTAAATGATTGGAGCATCCGGAAGTGGTGCGAACTACCCTGTCAAATAACCAGGAAAGGCGCAATTGAAAGTTAGGCGCACCTCGCAACGAGGTAACGGTTATTGGATCAATTGACACCCCTAAACCTTAGCTACCCTTCCTCCCAACACAAATCTACGCGTGCCATTTACGGAATTTTATGGAAACCTCAAAGCATGCCGTTCAGGACAACCAGCCACCAATGCAAACTCCCTACCCCCAAGTCGAATAAACCTAATTAGATCTACTCAAGTAGTGGGTGAGGGTAAGTCTGTCGAAGTCCCTCTGATTGGCCCCAGGGCCCTCCCAGCCACTCAGAGAACACGTGTGCTCCAGCCACTAATTAAGCGAAGTGTTCGGCGGACATTTTTCCTTCACCAAAAATTAGCCCCAATTGCCTGTTCAGCCGCATAATTCGCGTTACACACACGTGATTTCCACCACGGAGGCCAGGCTTCGACAGAATGTTTTCCATACCCAGTCCAAGTACGCGGGCTCGTAACGAAAGACGAGGTAGGTGTGCAATGTTTTACGATGGATTGACCGTATTAAAGGTGGATCTCGAATCAATAGCCGAGAGAGGGATAAGAGACGAGAATTATCCAGAAGAGCGGCGATCTTCATATGCTTCTTTCTTTCTTCAAATCCTGATTGTTTCCTGAATCTGTTCCCTTTCGTCCGTCTCCACGTAGAGAGAATTTTACTCTTCCAACTTGTGCCCAGGCCTCTATTATTCACTGAGAGCGATATCAACGGTAGCCTGAGTTAGCCGAGATGGCCAGTGCTGCAACATGCGCGACAACACCGCACTCATTCCAATCTAACCGACACTGCATCACACCATACAAATAAAACCACCATTCATTCCATTTTCGATCTGCACTGCTTCCACGGTCAACCTCGATGGGGGCATCCCCAGTGGAGGGGGGTTGAAAGAGCCATAGTCTTCACTGCAGTCGCGTTCAAACTGGAAGGGCGACAAACAGGGATGTTGAGTGGGGAGGAAAAAAGAAATCGTCAAGGTCAGGGTTAGAAAAAATTACCGGTAACTTGATCCCTGTGCTGTCGGATGCCTCCACGAGTACTCGAGTAGGTATCCGGACACCTTAACTCCAATGCTGATACCAAGTCGTCCGGATGCTTTTGAACTTGTCCCCTAATCTCCACTACAAACTCCTTTTTCTGACGGCGTTTCTAACCTACCGTAGGTTTTTAACTTGTAGCCGCCAACTTTGAATACCCTGCGAGTAGATAAAATATTTCGGTACCCGGGGCTCTTTAGTCCCTCTATTTTTGAATTTGATGGGGGAAACTCCCCGGTATGATAGGGGAGTTTAAAGATCAGTATTGGGTTCCCTCGAAAATTTCTTTTAATGATTGAGAAAAAGCGCTAGCGTTGGGTAGCCTTTTAGCGGGCGGCCCGGGATGCCTCTTCCACGGCTCTCCCGACATGTATTAGCCAAAAAAAAAAAGCCTAGCCCACATACCACGAACAACACAGACTTTTTTTTTGGCAAGTACTATGGATAGCGGGCATTTGGCGGCATTAACACGGCTCCAACAAGAAAAGAACACTAGTTCCTGACTACATGCTACAATATATCGCCCCGCGCGTTTCTCGGCTAGAATGTTCCATGCTACCTAGTTGGGCGCGACAAGAGTGATACTAGTCTAATGAGTGACACGAACAGCCTGTTGGCCAGACCCCCTACCTCCATCCATCCGTAATAGAGGGGTGGCTAGTCGGTAGACGACATCACAAGCCACTCGGACACCCCCTCCAACTCGGACAGATGCTAATTAATTGACCCTGTGTGAGGAAACAGCGATCACTTCAGTTCCAACACTTTATCCAGTTATTCGCAGGAATATTTCCTGTTCGGGTTTAGTCGTCCGAGTGAGTGCGCCCGAGTGGCTTGCGAAGTGGTCTACCCGCCAAGTGCAATACCGTACGATTTGTTAAGCAACATCATTTCGCGATACGGCAGCCGGTCTCCAATGGTAGTTATGGTCTCTATATAGCTGTTCGTCGTCGGCTCGGGGGTCCTTGCCCGATCGTACACCACTTTTCCTCTGTCTAGAAACAACCGCTTTACAGATATTTTATATATTCATCCGGGAACACGGCGGGGGGGGGGGGGGGAAGAACAGAGCAGATGGTATAGCTAAAAAGAAAGAAGTGCAGGGAGAGCCCCTCGGCAAAGAGAAAATTAATTATTATAGGGTGAGGACTGTAAGCTATAAACGAAACCTCCTTCCAATAATAAAACCGTTTCACCGTACGGCACAGACTCCGGTACTTTGTAGACAGAAACTCATAAAATCTCACTCGACTAAACTAGTAAGGGTGTGATATCTAAAGTCAACCCTATGGCATCTCAAATTACTATACTATCTTTGACGATGATTACAGAATATCAATAATAACAAACAATATACACAAGTTTCCTAGTTCGGTTCCGCACAGCCTGCGGAATTCAAGATTATAACACTCCATACCTATGCGTCCTTACCGGTCCCTATTATAGATATTCCTACCATCCTTCGCTTGAACCATTTTGACATTCCGGTGACAACAATCGTTCCCCTAGTAACACTCACATGGATACCAACCACCTCCATAACAAGAGTAATTTGCCTCGAAAACCGGGAGTCTCATGCGGATGTGGTGGCTAGTATATGCATTTCCCGCCTACCGGTACGAAGGATAGAGTCCAAGGACACCCCCGTGTGCAAAATTTCGGAAAGGGAAGGAATAAAGCTGATTTCTACAAGGCGGTGTCCCCTATGCCTCAACCATCACTGTGGATTACCGTTTTCGCGAGCCTGTAGCAGCGCAACCGCCTTCCGATGGCCCCACTTAGCTGCGGACATGAGGGGTGTTTGACCGTGATCATCTGGCCGGTTAGGGTTGACCCCCTCACTTTCGAGTAGCACCTTCACCACTCCCGCGTGTCCATGCCCAGCGGCATACGAGAGCGGCGTTCGGCCGTGATTAGTTGGCTTGTCGGGGTCAATCTCAGCCCGTTCGAGTAGCATTTCCACCACTCCCTTATGTCCATTCCAAGCAGCGAGCGTGAGCGGTGTTTGGCCGGCATCATTTGGCTTGTTGGGATTGACATCTTCCCGCTCAAGTAGTGCTTTTACCACTCCCTCATGGCCACTCGAAGCAGCATACCAGAGCGGTGTTTGGCGGTAAGTATCCGCCTTGTTGGGGTTAACGCCCCCCCTCCTAGGAATTATTTTTATGGCCCCTTCACGTCCACCGCAAGTTGCAAACGATGCTGGTGTTTGGTCGTTAATATCCGGCTTGTCGGGGCTGGCCGCTTGCCATCCGAGTAGCGCTCCTACTACTCCTTCATTTCCATACTGAGCAGCATACGAGAGTGGCGTTCGGCTATCCTTATCTGCCCTATTGGGATTTGCTTGTCCCCGCTCGAGTAGTGTCTTTACTATTCGCTCATGTGCATTCCGGGCGGCGTGCGAGAGCGGGGTCCGGCCGTCTTTATCGGGCTTGTCGGGGTTGACCTCTCTGCGCTTAAGCAGTATTTTCACCACTCCCTCGTGTCCTCTCCCAGCAGCGTGCGAGAGCGGGGTTCGGCAAAATTTATCTGCCTTGTCGGGGTCGGCCACTCCGCGCCGGACCATTATTTTCACCACTCTCTCATGTGCATTCCGGGCAGCGTGCGAGAGCGGTGTTCGGCCGTATTTATCGGGTTTGTCGGGGTTGACTTCTTCTCGCTCGAGTAGTATTTTCACTATTCCTTCGTGTCCTCTCCCGGTAGCATGCGAGAGCGGTGTTCGGCCGTATTTATCCGGCTTATCAGGATTGATCACGCGCCCAACAAGCATTTTCACCACCCCCTCATGTCCATTGCGAGCAGCCCATGTAAGCGGTGTATTCCCACCAAAATCTCCTGCGTTGATATCATAACATTCCATCTCCATCAAAACAGCTACTAACTCGATGATTCCGAAGAACGATGCACAATGCAGCCCACTGAACGAGAAACCGATACTGGAGCCCCCAAGATCAAGGCACCCTCCTTGCTCTAAAAGCCATTTGGTCGATATGTGGCCAGCATAATCCTGAAACAGCTTCAGGGCAAGCGACCTCGCCGTGCCTGAGAGCTCCCTTTTTGCATGCACTCCCCAATATAAGGAACAATATTCTAGGAAGGGTGTGTCAAGTATTTCGGGAGAGGGATCGGCGGAAAGGTCCTTGACCTGTTGGGAATTTAGATAGGTTAAGCAGATTGCTGCCATTGCTGCATGAGGTCTACTGAAAATATCGGCACCGGCGGAAAGATACTCTTGCAAAGTAAAGTGGATCAGTCGCACAGTCAATGCCTTCTTATCCACGGTGATAAGTCCTTGACAGCAGCTCACCAATGTCGACATCGAAGGGATGTTGTCGGCATCGAAATCCCTAGAACCGAGCTCGACTGCTAGGGCATGGCAGAGCTCATCTGCACTCAGCGGCCGTTCCGCATGACTGATCCACATCAAAGCCGCCATCCCGAGTCTCGATTTATCCCCGCCTTGTACTTTTATCCTTTGTATCGTCGCACTATAGACATCTCCCAACTCGGATCCATCTGTAATTTTCCTGAGTCTTTCCCGTCTCCGATATATTGTCGATTCTTGCAGGATTGCTTCTATATTTAAGGAAACGAGCAGAAACCTAAGGATATTTATTAGCGGACAATGTGGAATGGGGCTCTCAGTATCGTGCCCTTACGCACATTTCTGATATATTTTCGGGAATCTTGTCTAGAATGTCCGCCTCTAGGCTCTCGTCCATGGCATCTGGTGTTTCGTCCTCATCTAGCCGAATACGAAGGTATGTGATGATATCCCCTCTAAGGGGACCTACAGATACACATGCCACTCGTCCGGGGAGACGCTTTTCGACTTCGGCTCGGATATGCGGCCTTCCAGTCACGAATATTCGAGTAGGCGGGGATTTCTCAAGGATTTGTTTGAGCGAATCAAGGAGCCGGACCCGTTGCACTCCCGAACATTCGTCCAGGCCGTCAATGCACATAAATATGGGCTGTGAGGATGTGATGGTTTGTAACATCTTCACGATGTCAACAAGTTGCGCAGCGCATCCACCAATAGCCATTTTCTGCTCTTTGAAGGCCAGCGATATTTCCTCCGGAATCCCTTCCATCCCGCAAATGACCTGTTTCAACACGGAACCCAACATACTCGCCGCAGACTGCTCCTCCCGCGCCGCAAAGTCAAAGTAAAAACACGTAACGGCCCTATTTTGTCCTCTGGCCTCATCGCGCAATCTGTCCACTACCAACGAACTGACATTCCGGCTTGTTAGTACTGAATCTCTCTTCTCTCCCACGAGAATAATCTTTGTTACCTAATAAACGTCTTGCCGACCCCCGGATCTCCATAGCAAAACAAGACTGCATTATCGCCCTCCTCTTTACCACTCCCGCCATGCCAGCTTTTGAATTCTTCAGTCTGCATGAGCCATTCCCCCACATTGTCGACGCGGCGCCCTTGAATGTCCCGATGTCGTAGCTTGGGCTCCAGGGGCGATATCCAGGCTAGGAGTTGAGATCGATTATCGGTAACATTGTAGTTATTCCATACATTAAAAGAGTTCGTATTATGGGAAAAGTTGATGCTATCATCGGTGGCATATTGAGACATCTTTCGGTCTTTGCTGCCCGCGCTCTTGTAGGGTGAGGAGTGATTGAGTATAGTTAGTCGGTGATATCCCTGGGAGCGCGAGGAAAGCGGGGTTTAGATCTAAAGCAAAGCTATGAATAATAGTACAGTACCACCACATACTACTAGGGTGGTGAAAAAACTCGTGTTACCCACTGGCTGTGCCTGGCCTCCAATCTCCGTCAACCCCTGCACCAGCCCCCGCACCAGCCCCTGCAGGTTTAGTTCGACAAGGTATCATAACGGAATTGCGAACACCAATTCCTGAGATCCCACACTCTGGCTTGACCATGAAAGGAAAACACTGATCTCTCGGGACGCGGGGGTTAGGTGCCTGGCGGAGGTGGTGGATAACATGAGTTTTTATGGTAGCACTGTACCGATGAAAGGTACAGTTAAGCCACTCGAACGCTGTAAGCCTAATACTATCCATGTCACCATTCTTTAGATTTTCCGGGTAAGATAAAACCCGGTAATTGTTTTGGCGCAGCATCATATGCACGAGTCCCAATAAAATTGGTTTCGGGTTGCTTGTACTCGAGTACCGTACCAGTTAGGGTATTCAAAGTTAATAACCGTGACTTTACGGTGACAGTTTTCATCATGACCACGTGTTGCGCTAAGGATAAATTGACTAAGAGAATTAGTTAATGGAAACCGGCAGTAGAAATAACTTTGAGGACACCATATGTGCAGCCGATAACTTGGACCTTGTGCCAACAGTTCAAGTGTCTGCTTAGAAAAAGTTCAGAAGAAAAACGGGTGGGTGAAAAAAGTGAAAAACACGAAGAATTTGGGCGGAACAGATCAGCACGGAAGGAACTACAGAGAAAAATGGAAAGGAAGAAAAACAATAGAAGGGAGGTTTATCCAATAGGATTATAGGACAGCGCAAGAGATTGTGTGGCCACCCATCCGAAAGGGGGAGAAGTAGATGGAAAACATAGACTGAAGGTCGAAAACGGACCTCCAGGCACCCGTTCAAAATGTGAACCTTCAACTCTACAGTAAGTACCTTTGAAGGCGCGCTAGCCGTTTTTGGCCCACCACACCCACTACCATACCGTGCTCCGATTTTGAATGCCATTTTCAACATATATTTATGGGCAGTAACTTTGAATACCCTTAGTATGATACAAGTAATGCCGGTACGATATATTATCTTTCCCTGTCCAACATGGTAGGAGCCCTCCGTGCTGGCTACTGCGGTTGTGAGTAAAAGTCGCAGCCTCCCTTACGGAGGTAAGGGTCAAGTGTCCTAGGCTAATTACAAAGGTATTGAACGATTTAACCGGAACCGAGGGAGATATATTTGGTTACTTCAATACAAGTAACTTGGCAGGCCTTGGCGCAAGCCCCTTGCATCGAGCGAAGATGGGAATTTATTCGGTTAAGAAATCACCCTAGTCTTCACACGGGGTACACAAGAAATTCTCCCATGGTGTCTGTCTAACCTAACATTCTGCCTTGAGACACACGCCGGTATTCTTCCAAGGTCGTTAGGTCAATTAGGCCCCCCAAAAGGATTTCGCACCTTTGGGTAACTTAGTCTACCATAAGCTCTTACGAGCATATGAATAACTGCAGGACTAAGGGCCTGTTTACCTAACCGTCTAGTTCTAAAATTTGCCTGATAAAACTAGACGGTGGCATTTCAACCGGCGACACTTTCCGATAGATAGTGCAAAAGTGCTTACGTAATTTTCGACCATCCTAAATTCTTGTTCCTAGAGGGTCAAAACATGACATCGCTTCGGAGGTGCGTTGCATCAGAGGTGTGTTTGGAAACCTCACCAAACACTAGAGGGTAGGCAAACAGCCTGTACGGAGGTACAGCGTGTAAGCTTTGTAGGTTACACAGGGGGTGAGGATGGCAGTCCTGGTTTGTGGAACCTACAAAACTTACACGCTGTACCTCCGTACTTGTCCGTGCCCCCCAGCCATCAAGTCCCGTTTAACGGTCGTCATAGTCTCGTGCTGCTAGACGGCCGTCTCTAGGTAAACGGGTCCTAAGGTGTCAGCTAGCTTAACTCGAGGCACCGCGGAATATTTGTACCTGGAATGTCTAAATATTTGGGAGATTTTTCTTTCACTAATGGCTTGTCATAGAGGCACCTTGGTGATCCTGCTTCCCGACCGGTATTGGCACAGTCGAATACAGCCGACATACAATGGGAGAGAGCAAGGTATAATAAATCACTGCATCGGCATTCACCCACCCACTCTATCACCCTCGGGACGAGTAAATCCGCCATAGGTGGAACACCCTACCAACAGTAGTGTTTCCCAATGGCCGAGCCTGCCTGCCTCTCGTCTCGGGTGGCAGAATGCGGTACAAATTGTTAAAACAAAATCAGTAAAAGGAGAGGCAGTACTGAAAGGTCGGGAATATTCTAGTATTATTATGAGAGGGCCGATAGATATATTAGTCACGTGCTTGGCACCCGCCCTTTGAATTTTTCTTATCAAACCCACGTGACTAATAGCTTTGCGGCTCAATCAAACTGTGTAGAGCGACAAAGTCAGGTTGAGCCGCGAAGTTACATCGAGCTATGAAGTTACCCGTATTGTAAGATGCATGGCAACCAAATACTCCAAAGCACCTTGCACTGCAACCCCACCTAAAGAAATTCCTCTAGCTTGACCAAAACCAAACTGGTTGGTCAATTGCTTTATGTTTAAGACACTAGACCTCCTATTCTCTGAAGTTAGGCCAAATAGTGTTTCTTTATTTTTATATTGGTTATCGGGGTTCGTGGGGGAGTGGTGTTGTCATAGCCGAAGTTTTTCCTGTTCGTTGATGTCCGGCCGATTTTGTCCACGCACAATAAGTTGAGCCGCAAAGGTGTCGTTCATCCCTTTGTCTGTACCGGTATTCAGGAGCTCGCGCCAAGTACGGGCACAGCTGATAGTGGAAGCGATCGGTGGTGAAGTAACTAAAGAGAGCAAAGTTAGGAGTGGTTGTGACAACTATGATGTAAGAAGCATGAAGAACATGAAAGGTGGTACCGGTTATCGCCTTCACTGCTGAGAGCTTATTTCGGTAATCGTGATATGAACAACTTCGTGCTTCAGAAGCGGTGTAGTTCTCAGAATAGTGCCAAATGAGTACTGGTCAGCATGGTCATGATGGAAACCTAGCTGGCTGCGTAGATTTGCTCCCAACTATGGTACAAGTACGAGTACTCCGCCTGATTTTTTAATTTATCTTGATGGGTTGTCTATCGTTACCCTTCCTGTCCTTTCTATCCTATTAGTGCAACGCTAAAAGGTCGTGAAACTCGGGCACGAACGAAGGCACTCTTTCGAGCGCCCCTGCCTGCAAGGGTCAGGGACTGTGGCGTTCAACCTTGGCACTGTTAGCCACGAGCTTGGCACGAGCATTTGCGGCTTCCATCAAAAAATTGGTTTGCAGTGTCGGCCACCTTGGTTACCTTATTAAATTTTATACTATAGATATAATTAGGCTTATTCAAGTACTGTACAGTGCTTAAGTGTTTTCCTAAGCCCCGCTAGTACTTGACTCGTCCTATAGGCGAGGGATCAGAAACCTACACAGAGTACGCCACAAGAAAAGAAAGCGAGCAGATTTATTATGTTCAAAAAGTTGTAGAATAGCCACAAGAATGGTACTAGTTCCTGACCCTCGTGTGGTTTAATTGGAATTTTTGTTAGGACTATATAAGTAGCGGTACCCGCGGCGTTGCATTCACATCTGCAGACCCCCGCCTTCCCACCTCTCTTCATCCTCCGTGCATACTACCGACCGACTATACCCAACAACTCCTTAGCGGAGATTTCACAATTTACCACCAATGATAATACGAACTTCTCAACTCTTTTAATGTGTGGAATAGCTATCGTGTTACCGATGGTTGGTCTCAACTCCTAGCCTGGCTATCACTTCTAGAGCCAAGCTAGGACATTAGAACATTCAAAGGCGCCGCGTTGAGGACGTGTGTGAATTGCTTGTACAAACTAGGGAATTCAGAACTCAGAAGATCGTGCGGATTAGATGGGTAAGATGAACGAGATAACGCCGTTCTATTTTGCTATAGAGATCCGGGGGTCGGTAAGATATTTATTAGGTAAGGAGTATTATTCTCGGTGGAGAGAAGTAGGTGGGCCAGTGCTAACAAGCCACGGTGGCAGTTCGCTAGTAGTAGACAGGCTGCGCGATCAGGACAGAGGACAAGACACCGCCGTTACGTGTTTCTACTTTTGACTTTGCTGCGGTGCAAGAGGAGCAGTGCCCGGCGGGTATGCTGGGTTCATAGTTGAAACAGATCGTTTGCGGGATGGAAGGGATTCTGGAGGAATTATCGCGGGCCTTCTAAGAACAGAAAAGGCTATTAGTGGACGCGGACCACAACTCGCCGATACCGGTATAGTGAAGATGTTACAGGCCATCACCTCCTCACAGCGCACATTTATGCGCATTGATGCTGTGGACGAAGGTGCGGCAGCGCAGCGATTAAGGCTCTTTCATTCGCTCAACAAAATCCACGAGAAATCTCCGAATAAACGAATATTCTTGATTGGAAGGCTGCATATCCAGGTCGAGATCGAAAACTCTTTTTCTGGGCGATTGGTAAACCTATCTGTAGGTCGTAATAAGGGTAATATCGTGAGATACCTCGGTGATAGACTCGCTGAGGAGGTAACGCTGGATGCCACGAATGAGAGTCTAGAGGCCGAAATTCTAGAGAAGACTCCCGAAAATATATCGCAAATGTGATCAAGGGAAATTATGCCTACCCCATATTATCATTTTCTTTCTTGTACTATATCTCTTCCGTAAGAAATAGCAAAACAATGTATACAAAGTGTATTTAGATAGAGACAAAACAGTGTACAATCACCATAATTCTTGAGCCCATTGTGAACTCTACAAAGATCTGATCTAGGATAGGAAACTGGATGCAACAGATCATGTGGCTCAACGGATAGCACGGTGCAATAGCGTATCTACAGGATTCCAATTAGCCAACCGGCTATAGATATTACTATTAACGTGGGAAATAAGGGTCGCAGCGGTACACAGTAGAGTGAGAGAATTCACGTAGAACTAGGCACTTGGTCTGTAGGATAAGAAATGTAACCTCTACTACTCAGACTTTTTCGTTCGATCGCTAACGCTTAAAACTATTCCACCGGTAAAGACGGGGGTAAAGGTAGAACCCAAACAACACGTCCTGACCCATCTGTGGATCGCTACACCAATCTCTGTATATCCCCACATGTTCTATTTCTCTCGTACACTCCCGTGATAATAAAGGAAAGACATGTTGTAAATTCTTCTCTGGAGACTGCTGAACTACTAACCCAATCTGTTACGCTCCTCAATTATTTGCAAGGCCCCTGAAAGATCTCCCACACTCTCGCAGCTTCCGGCATTGACCACACCCCTCTACAAAGGTTGCTGAGTGAAATGAGAAGCTTCACCAGTAGGCACCTCCAACCCTCTACACACATCTATAGCAGGGGTAGCTATCCGGTATCCGCCAAGCGCAATACTGTGCCACCAATTCAATTACATCATTTACGGTAATGGGTGCCTTATTGTAGGTAGGGTAGGGATATATTTCATAATTGCCTTAAGAATGCTTGCGCTATTATGCCTCGTCTCCCCTCTACTAAAAGAAATACACTGCATATATAGCCCATCCATGACTTAGAGAATCCTATCAGCTAGGAAAGAGGGTGGAGGGAGAGAAAATGAGGGGGAGAAAAAACAAGTCAAGATAAAAAAGTGTAGGTGAGAATTTGGAACTAGGCAGTGTTCCCAACCGTCCCGGGCGCCCTGTAGGGCCGGGCAGGACTGTAGTCCCGGGCGTCCCGGGCAGGGTGGGTAAGGACGGCAGGGCAAGGCGTCCAAACATAGCTAGGACGGCCGTCTTAGGAGTGGACGGCCGGGCCCTGTAGTCTTTTGTGAAACGGGTTCTTCCGGCCGTGATCTGTAGGGCCCTGCGGGGCCCGGCCGTCATCTGTAGGGCCCTGCGGGGCCCGGCCGTCATCTTTAGGGCCCTGCGGGGCCCGGCCGTCTTCTGTAGAGCCCTGCGGGGCCCGGCCGTCATCTATAGGGCCCTGCAGGGCCCTGCCGTCATCTCTAGGGCCTGACTGTTATCTGCATGGCCCAGTCGTCATTTGTAGGGCAGCCCTGTTAGGTGTAATATTATTCTGATGGTGTGATCATGCTAAGTTCTTGACGCTTGGGGTATGATATCCTTGAAATATATTCATAGGTTTGTAAAATTTGTCCTCTTTGTATATAATAGGAAAAGAGGTTTGCACTGTTGACCTTTTTTTCGAATAAGTGCTTATACTTTTACTATCTTCACCGTACTTGACTATTACCTAAGTACTCACGATGTCTGAAGCTCCATCGCATGCCTCAGCTGGCAGCCACAATTTCTTACGTCCGGATGATTCAATCTCACAAATTGTACCCCAGTATTTTACAGATCATACTAGTTACCGCTATGATATGGACCTTGATGATGATGGCTCTACACCAAGCGACATTTTG
>Ga0307507_10006332_pt1 | contig 18276 bp, 14 predicted proteins | sample 7_EM_MG_FD_207223 | JGI IMG/M metagenome (GOLD analysis project Ga0307507, IMG submission 207223) | Populus trichocarpa ectomycorrhiza microbial communities from riparian zone in the Pacific Northwest, United States - 7_EM | ecosystem: Host-associated > Plants > Roots > Unclassified | place... | reverse complement strand
CGTAATTTTCTGACGTTTGTAAACACGACTGCTATTGCATAACACCAAAATCTTGAGGCTCCGGGCAATTTTTTGCCCATATGCAATAGCAGTCGTGTTTACAAACGTCAGAAAATTACGAGTAGGTTGGGTGAGGATCCAGAGGTATTGTATAATATTCAACACAGAGCATAAAAAGACCTAAGTTGGTTGGAAAGTCTTCCCTTTCGTTTCACGAAGCATATATGGTGAACTTTTTTTCCCCCTATCAGATTCGAAGCTTTTCTACTTTTTTTTTCTTTTTTTCTTTTTTTTCATACCAGAGGCGTCCAATTTTGGATCTAGGTCGTGTTTACCATACTTTCATAGGTACGATTGGTTGGTGATAATTTACTGTAGGTTTCCTTTGTTACTAGGTTCCCAAGCCATACTTTTGAGTGCCTCTCGAGATTTTCCTATATTTTAAGAATAAAATTTAATATAACTTAATGGCTCAGCGGGGGGGAGGGGGGAGCACTTAGGGGGTGGGGATTCGGTATGATATATATTATTGTGTACAGTACATGCACCTATTATAATATGTAGGGGAGGAAGTATAGTATAAAAAGAAGGAAGAAGGGGAAATGGGGTATAGTATAGTATGTAATATAGTTTATATATATATATATATACTGGTATGTTGTGATACTACGGTATACTATACTTAAAATAAAATAAACCCCCCCCCCCCCGCATTCACGATGGATGGATTGGGGAGGGAAGATTTTGCTACGCAGAGTATATACAGCCGTGTGCTAAAAGTTCTGCTAGAGCACCCCCCAGCTGGTACAGTACTGTAACACAGATGGGCTATACTACTATACCAACAGGGTGCTAGAACTTTTAGTGCACGGTTGTACAAGTGTTGGTGTATTCTAATAACATGTAATAGCGCAGTTCAGTCCGTGATAATATTATCATACACGCAGGGAAGCTCACGTACGAAAAGTCTGCCTGCCGGCTTTCTGGCAAACACATTCGGTCTGCTTCCTTTACCCCTTCTACTTCACTCTACTCCACTGCCAACTGCTCCTAAAATAAAAGCTAGGCTAGGATATATTATATTGCACTAGATCACCATCACCTATAGTACCAACTACCAACATCATAGAAGAAGGAACACTTCCAAAAGCCAACGCCTTTCAAGTTTAAAATGGAAATCGGAGGGAGGAATCGAAAAAAAAGAAAACACAAGTCGTTAAGGAGGAGGGGAAAACATTAGGTATCAAGCAAGTAAGGTACATGGACTATCCTATCCTATCTTATCCTATGCTATCGTAGTTAAGTAGCAAGAAGATAGAAAAAAGAAAGTAAGAAAGTAAGAAAGTAAGAAAGGGTTATAAAAACATATGGCAGAAGTTGAACGGGAATAAAATGTAAAAAAGAGGACAACGGCTAGCTTTTAGAAAAGGAGAAAAGAAACAGGGAAACTCCAACAATTAATCCGCCAATGCTTCGCCAGTTCTACCAAACTTGCTTGCTCGCACCCCGACAAGCGCCCACCTCGCGCCCTGCTCGAATATCCTACTAGAGTGGCATATAGCCTTGCCAAAGCTCGACAAGTAAGAGACCATCTCGCCATTATTTAATATTATATGCATGATAACTTCGGAAGGGTACGTATGATCCTCACTCATACGCCTACTTTCCCTCCCAAGGCCCACAGGGAATTAGTTTTCCGGTACCGCCGCCGAAGCAGCGCCCCTTTCTCCTCTAGTAGCAGAAGGATGGACAATATACAAATTCTGCTGGTAAGAAATAGTTTGCCGCTTGGCGCTCTTTGGGGGTGGAGGTGAAACCGTAGGCATCACGGAAGCAGAGCTTGTCATCGAGTGGTTTGTCATCGAGTGGTGACTTGTGCCTTCGCTGCCTCCTGCAAGCATTTCTTCTATCGGGGACCCTGCGTAGAAGGTTGGGAGTTCGATCAGGGAGGAGCCACTGAGCTGGTTGTCGGCAAGCTCAAAGGGTAAATCGATGCCGCGCTTCTCGTCGCCGCCGCCGCCGCCAGTCATCGAGTGGGATGTTTCCTCAACTGTTGGAGGTTGATCCGTTTCATGATTCTCGTTCCGGTCGGTGTCACGGATACCAAATTGTGCTATTGTTCGCCTGTAAGAAAGGGAAAGATTAGCCGAGGCCCTGCTAGCTGGAAGGGACGTAGGGAGGAAATACATCTTCCGCGTAACCCACGAAGCAAGAATCTTCCCACGTTGTTTCTCGCCAAGCCGAGATCTTGGGAAATCCCCCTTGCCCACAAAGGCAACGATATCGACAACAAGTTGATGTTCGTTCAGGATGGCATTGACGATCACTGGTACCATCGATGCCAGATACGACTTTACCCGAACCTCAACCAAGACCACAACCAACCCACCGGCTTGGAAGACCGCACTGCTAGACATCAGACACGTTTCATCCTTAAAGCAAAAGGATATCGTGAGAACCCTTACCTTCCCCCGGAAACTATGTTTCTATGACATCGTTCCACAGAATCCTCAATGTCCATAGGGAAGTGGCTTAACCCATTGACCTCGAATGTTTCACCAATACTACCAAGCACAAACAATACCTGCATTTCCACTTGGGCCCCCCCCGGGCCTATTGGCCTCGAGACAGTGTGCAAGAACCCGAGATCGCCGGTTCTAACATAGGTTATCCGCAGATCTCCATCCATTGTTTTGCCATTGAATCGATCCACATCAAAAGTGTCTTTCGAGCCGTAGAACGATTTGACGCAAGCTTCCGACTCCACCCAGATCTCACCGTACTCTCCTGTCCTACAAAGCATGCATGTTTCTGGGTTCACAACCGCCACCTGGGTCGACACAGGAACCATACCCGAATCCTGGACAAGGAGAGCATTTGGGCAGGTTTCCGGATCAACAGGGTACACCAAGCCACGTCGGAGTGCCTTCGTGTCGAGCCATAATTCTATTGGCTCAGTATTCGTATAGGAGCGGGAAGCGACCATAGGATTTAGCACGTGGCTATAGATAGTGTTGATAGCCGTCTTATCTAACCCCGTTGTAGCAAAATGCAGCCGGACTCTCTGGACTTGTGGAGCGTCAGCCCCTGTTTTGCACGATCCATGCTTCGGGTTCTTACTTACATATATCAGGCCTTGGCCGCCCCTCGCAGGTGATCATCATGTTTTTTAACTCAAGCATCGTAAATCCTTTGGAAGGCATAGTCGATATCGCATGGTCTAGCATTTGTGGGGTAGCATATGTATCCTTGACCTTATACCTCGACAGTGTCAAGAATAGGCTTAATGGGTTCTGTGCAAAATCCACTGGAGATACCAAGTATGTCGGAGCACCTGTTTAAAAAGTAGATTGTTTAGAATAAGACCCCTGATAAAGGGTAACAAACTGGCGACAGATAACATACCAACAAATACTCCCATTAACAGGGAAACCACGAACCCCACGCCGCTAGTACTCCTAACACACCCTACCACCGGTCGACTAGAGGTCATTTGACAAGTCTCTTTCATGACTTTGCATATCCCCATGATGGTATCATGCCCAAGGCCAACTGCGACCCTTCTTTGGTCCGGGGTCCAATAAGTCCATACAAGTGCAATGGATTCAGATCGAACCCAATCCGGATTCATAGCTAACCCCAAATCTCTACAGCCACTATTACTCCTCGGAGGTTTTGCTGTGTTGTGAATAGGGGGCATATGGATGTTCAATACTGCGGCACTTTGCTTCAAATGCGTCGATAGCGGTTTCCCCTTCAATAGATGATCGACTTCCGTATTCACCAGAATCGCTTTGACACGAAAATCCGCAATCATGTGAAGAAGTGCTGGAATATCCTCATTCAATCGATTTTGATCCAGGGGCGCTAGTGGAACAGCGACAACTCCCAAACAAAAGCAAGCATGCACAGCAAACACAAAATCCTCCGAATGCGTATACATCAAGACCACGTGATCACCAGCCTTGACTTTCCACTTGTTCTTGATTTGGCCGGCTACGGCAGCAATCTTGGTGTCCAACTTCTTCCAAGTGACATTCTTACCCTCTCTGCACCTAGCATCAATCGTGCAATAGGAAAGTTCTTCGGCCTGGCGAGCAACACGCCATTGCAATAGATCCACAATTGACGAAAAGTTATTCAGCGGCGTTGAGGTCCTGTCGTCGATAACAACTTCTCGATAATCCACGCCAGAGTATTGTTTCTCTTGCATAAGCAAAATATCCTGTCTAGACTGGGTAGCAAGGTGACTCCATATACCTCCATTCGGGTCTATGCCAATAGGTAGGTTGAGAACCGCTCTATGAACCCCAAATTTCACATGAACGCAAGGTAGGGTCCCAGAATGGAATTCGTTCCGACAAAGCATGTTCCCAATTTCTCTCCGACCATTCTTGAGGACTCGGGGAAGCGTATTTGGCGCTGTAATCATAACGCAGTAAACTCGAAGGTGATGTTCACTTAGGAGCACGTCCATACATCTCTCTGAAAGTTGATCGAGAAGTGCAATATCGAGCTGCCGTGCAACACCTCCTGCACTCGTTGGTGCAGTCGAAGCAGCCTGTGACTCTAGCAGTATAATGGGTAGATGTTCCTCATTGACATAAACATCAAACGCCGAGCTTGAGAGATAGGTCAGTCTACGAAAAGTGCGAAAAAAGGAAGTTTTCGTCGAAAGTGAAAGAGGAAACAAACCAATCGTAAATCTTTGGAATATTCTTCATAATACTAAAAACCAAATGCTGAACGAAGAAGCACCTAAATTCCTCCCTCCCTTCCGCTCCTTCCTCTACCCATTCTACTTTTTGACGTAACCGATCCTCGTAGAGACCCAGAACGAATATCTTTCCCTCGATCACGCATCCTAATAAACCCGTTCTTAGGAACTCAAGCTCGAGGTTAACCGGATGCGGATTGCCCTCTTCGAACCTGTAGGGTCTGGCATGGAATATGCTCTCGGTCTGCTTGGTGAGTGCCCAGAAACCTCCAGATAGCGACGGCGAATCAACCCATATCTCTCCTATGACATTCGGAGCACAGAGTAACAAGGTCTCGGGATCCACGACGGCAAGTGTAGCATCCGGTATAGGATATCCAAACGCTCCGACCCTCACTGCGCCTGGATCTCCCGCTTTCTTCTGGGCCTCCTCCCCAACAGCTAAGACCACAACATCGTTGGTCTTCAAAGCTTCCTTGTCTAGCAGAACCTCCATGAGCTCAGTCACCTTTTTTCCTTCCTTCTTTGTTATACCACCACTCAACAATGATGAGTACCCGTTGACCCCAACTCCTACTCCTTGGCCTGGGCCATCCTCCGGCTCTTCTGGTTCACTGTCCTCATGCTCCTCCGGCTGGTGCAAAGGACATCCCATTCGCTCCTCACCGCCGAGCCAGTCCCTCATACTGATCACCATACCGCCATGTTCCGGAAGGCAGAGCATGGGTGCCACTGCATCCCTCGCTCTTTTATTCCCCAAAGGCCTAAGCCAACGGTCGGCAAGAATCTCGTGGAATTCGGGGTCGACGGTCAGCGCATCAATCAACATAAACCTAACAGTAGCAAAGTCCACAGTGAGCCTCTTCTGAAAGTTCCTAGTCACCATGGGCTCCTTCTGGTAATTATAAGCTACCAACTTGAGCGCTGGATAATCTGCTAAACACAATGTCGCTTTGTATCTTGTTATAATGTTTGCATAAAGACCAGGTGTTGTTGCAGTGGCCTGTGAGAGCCACACCGTTGTTTGCCCTCCATATACAGCTAGCAGCGCCCCAAATATCATGCCTATCCCCTGCCTTGGATCCAAATAACTGACCAGAATATCACCCGCCTGTCTCCCCGACATCGGGGGGCCCGCTCTATCCCGTGATCCGGGATTAAATGTATTTTTGCTATCATTATTGGGGACAGTAGATATAATAGCACTTAAACAGGCCATCTGGTGCATAATCGTCCGGTGACTCATGACCACGCCCCGTAGCTCCCCTTCGGGAGATCTAGCAAAATCTATATATGCCAGGTCTGGTACAGAGAGAGCAGGTAATTCCTGATTCTTTCCCGGCCGCCACGATCCGAACTCATTGGTTTTCCACCATTCTACCCCTCGAGGCCATGAAAGCTTCTGCGTTGTAAGGTCCCGTTGAAATACTTTCAAGTTGTTGTCGGTAGTTAGAGCTAAATGTGATTGAGTGGTTGTCAAGACGTAATTGAGCTTTTGGTAGTCCTCGAGGTTATTTATAGGTACCGCTACTACCCCAGCAATAAAGCACCCAAACAATGCCACAGCGAATTCAATAACTTCTACATCCCGGTATACAAGCGCAACTCTATCTCCACGATAGAGGTTCGACTTGTCTCTAATAACTTGCGCAACCTTCTCAGCACGAGATGCAAGCTTTTCCCAGGAGCAAGCTGCCATTTCCTTGCCCCTAGAATCCAGAACTATATATGCAGACTGTTTCGGGACAGACCCGGCTCGATGCCGCAATACTGAAGCAAGATTATCAAACTCGGACATAGGGGTATTGGAATTATGAGGATCGTAAACCGCAAATGGCACATCCCGAGGCTCCAATGGCAACATATGGTTCACAGCACCAGGAGGTGGCAAATCATTTGAGCCAAGCATTGGGGGAGGAATAGCCGCAGATGGTGAGAAGGCAATTCCCTGCTCTCCGGGATATCGGTGCATCATGTTATTGTGGTCGTAACCTGCAGCAGTGAAATCTGAAAAATACCCCCCCAGCGTGTTCTCTCGAGATTCCCGCCCAGGGGAGGATGGACCCCCATATCCGGAGTTCACGGGATATTCCATGGGGCTAGCAACGTGAGGAGGATGTTGGCGATTGTAGTCGTACTGGGGCTGCTGGTAAGCGACCGGTGGAGGTATAGATGCAGCGCCGGAAGCAGTGCTAGGGCTCCTAACATGCATAGATGTGGCCATAGAATCTCGTGGGTTCAGTGACTGTTGGCTCACGGAACCGTTGCGCACATGGAGTTGGCCCGGAGCATAGCTTGCCCTGACACCACCTCCAGCCGCGTCAATTCCACCCCATTCTTGTGCAGACCCAACCATCGTCGACTCACGACTCATACCTCCGTACTGCGTAACCGTCGCCGATGTCATCGTCCCGGGCTCCAAGTGCGTAGAAAACGACCTAGACGAGTGCGCGGAGTCTCTAGCGGAATCTCGTCTATTGAATTGTGAAGCCGGGTCATTCCTAATCTGATAGGCCTGCTGGCTCGAAGGGCCCATATCCGACATGTCTGGGCCTACACTGTATTGAGATAATAAAAGAGTGCGACGCTTCTGATAGCCCTTTTCCGTAATATCACCCTCCTCCAACTCTGAATTCAGAGCCGCAAGTCTGGCCTGAAGCTCGGGATCGTCCATAATTAAGGTTCAAGGTCCAGAAACAGTTTATTGTGGAATGCTGCTGTCGTTCAGCGATGCCAAAGGTGCAGGAGCTATAGAAATGAAAGGTAGTAAATGCACGTACGATCCCAAGGTGCGATGGTAGCCGAAGCGGGGCTCAACAAACACGAAATGGACAAAAACAACGAACGATATAGTATTGTATTAGTATGATGCCAAGTTTGCGGGTGTTAGAGCTAGGTGTTTCGATGGACCAGCGAGACGCTCCAGTTTATTAGGGTGGCCAAAAAAGAAAATGTGGAGATGAAATAAAGCTGCAAGTGTTGTTTTCTGGGTAGATCGTGAACGAGTGATGGCGATTCTTTCTTTAAAAAAAAAGGGAAAGATGTGAAGTGGGGGAGTGTGTGGGTGTTGCAGGTTGGAAGAGATGGAGGACCTTCCCTGTGTGTTGTTCGTCGGTAGGCTGAACTTGATGAACATTATTACATACCGTATCGATGAATATCATGGAATCGGAATCTCTTTGGAGAACGCCACACAGCCCAGGAAATTTGTTCTGTCATATGATATTCGCTTCCCTTTTTTAGCCCCTGTTCAGCCCAGACAATGAAAATTCGTTGGTGAGATCAAAATTGGGATAAATAGGCCAAATTTCTTGTTTATTTATTCTCTTCTTCCGATTTCTTACTCATCCCCTATCGGTGTAGCAACTGCTTTTCATTACAGTCTTATCATTAGCCCCTTCTTCCCCCCTACAAGTATCATCTTACAATCCCTTCCTTCCTCCTCTTCTCCTCCCTACCAAGCAAATCTTGGAAAACTAGGATCGGCTGTTGGGCGGCGGCGATCCTGGTCTCTGATTCAATACTCGAAAATTTCCCTGCTTAACCGTACCCGTGCACAGGAGGAGAGCAGGATGATTTAACCATGCACTGAGATAATACTTCTCGGCTTTAAATAGCAATATTCCGCCCCACTGTGCACGTTATATCGCCAGAGGGACAGCAGACCAGAATGAATGGTAAGTTAGCTGTAGAAATCCATTTATCGCACGAACCAAAGGCTCAGTTAACCTCGTGCTGAGATATTGATTATAGAATGGTAAACAACAAAGAACGGCCAGCCCACCAAAGTAAATTCCAAACCTTCCTATGTCAGACTAACGGTTTCATTTTTTGCCGTTCCAATTCCTTGCATGAGTCCAAGCTAACACCGTAGTCCCATCCTTACTCATCCCTAGTTTTCTAACTGCGTAAAATCCTTCGGCAGAGCCCGAGAGAAGTATACTCGAGTACCGGTACTTGTATATCAACGCCTCCCCTAGCACAGATTTCCGAGATAATATGCACGATGGGGCAGAATCTCACCATTGTCTCCATCCCATCTCCCAGTGCTTCCGGTAGTCCCGTCCGGCGAAGACGGATCCGTCCAGGACGAAAAAACACCAGCTTGGCAGAGCAAACACGCGGAAGATTGTGGTCGCCCACAGTTGCTCCATTGGCCAGTGATCAACCGCCAAGATGATATCAAAACCCAATAGAGCCTAGTCTTGAGCGAATTGAGAGTAATAAGCCATGGAGAGTACGAGTACTTTATTCAATACTAAGGTTTTACATGATGCCTAAGGTAATAGAAAAACAACAGCTAAGCAACTGCTGCTGTACTGTACTTCAAGGGGAAAAGGTCAAGAAAAGTGCCTGCATGAAAGTGTTCGCTCTCGAACAAGAGAAAATGCAGCAGGAATCCTACGGGGGGCGTTGTTGCTACAGGTAAGTAAACCATGGTATTATGGTTGCTCCAGGCGCAGGTACCCGTGATAGTAACCCCAATAGGCTTAACTTTTTATAGCCACGAGACAGTAGGCGGACGGGACCACTAGAAGCACTTCCATCTCCATCATAGTTTACAGTATCGGCGTTTTATGCGGCCTAATCCCCCGAATATCACTCACTTTTAGCCCAGTGATATACAAGACTATCAGCCCGATCAGTTCGAACATCACCCATTAAAGGAATAGCTTCACTCATAGAAAGCTGACCTAGCCAATCAACAAACTTGGCCTTCCCTAGTTAAAGATAAATCATATTTTTTGGAGTTAGGATGTGGAGCACAACCAGTACCTGGAGACAGGTTAGGAGATGCTCCAGCTTGTACAGATAAGCTAATACTATTCGAGCAGAGTGCTGTATGATAAAAAGTTATTCCATGGTCGTCATGAACCATTGTATCCTAAGACGAACTTTTAACCTTTACCAGCTGCCATATGTCTAAAAGCTAAAGATGGGGCTTATTGGCTCAAAACTTAGCCCCACAGCGCCATTACTAGCGCTATGAACTCTTCTTGGTGGGCTAACAGTGAAATGTCACAATTACATTCAGATGCTGTGAACTACAGATTTCCTCCCCTGGGTCCAAAGACCACTAATGGGGAAATCCGAAACCGAGTGAGTTTATGTGCAGCCATCTGTTCCCACCAATACAAGGCATGCAAAAAATAGTATCCCACGTATCACGGAAAAGAAAAGAAGGAAGGAAGGAAAAGAACCTCCATTCCCCACAGGGAACAACGAAGGAGATGGAGTGAGAGAAAAATAAATTATTTTCCTAAACCGAGTTCAAAAAGCACACGGTGCTCGAGTACTATATCTAAGATCCAGCACTCTAGGTTACCGGATTAGTCAATGCCCCCAGCAATCCAGACTGCCCCGCATTTTTCTTACTTACTTACACACATTGACATCGCAAGTCCAGCTAAACAGCTTCCCCTCGCCGGCATGGAAAAATAGCCCAGAATGCCACAGACAACTTGCCGGTACTTTCCGATACCCTATCTTTTTCGTAAAGGTTGGATTCGCGCTATAAGCCTATGGGGTCTCCCCAATTGCCCTTTACTCCTTGCTTACAAGTAGGGCGTGGTGATTTTACCCATGGGCTCAAGCCGGCCTTCTCGAAAAGATACGGTACATCGGCATTTACCTGTATCAAGCTCTGTGGCACTTTCCTAGTGATATCTTGGCTTTTCCAATCAAATCTTGAAATATGACTATATAAACTTTTTTTGATAGGCATAAAAAGAAAGACTTGTATCTGAATGCCGTATGGCAAGATGTTGTGATCTTACTTGTGCGAGTGTTGTATACGATATGGCCTCACCTTAGTCTTGGGAGAGGGCCCACACGCAGTACAATGGATGTATGGGATGGCCCCGGTTCCTGAGATTATTATGTGCCATACACAATGCCGCCCATCAAGTCTCAAATAAATGCGATATATACATACAGTTCTCAGTACAGTACCTGGGAGATGCTTTCGCACAAGACAAGGATATCTAACCAGTAAAACAATCCCGGTTCTGCACGAAAACTTCCCCCCTACTGTATTGTAGTACCGATATCTGTACCTTGAGTGGGAGTGGTGTAGAGCGCCAACCAACAAATGCTCGACTGCTTCAGCGTTTTCCCGGGGAAACCCGCACCCGAGAATCATGATCATAAGTAGTCACTCGATACCTAAATTGGGATTCGGGGGTTGGAGATGAAAGCAAAACTGCCGATTTCCATTTAGGTTGCCGTATAGAGTGTAGCCTCCTTGCCTTGTCGTCCTCCTACAAAATTTCCCCTTTTTCACACCACACCAAGGCACGATAGGCAAACCGCTGCTCCGACATCTAGGTGCAGGCGTCATACACCCGAGCGGCGTTTCATCGTCGGCCGGCTCACTACATCGCCATGGGTTTTTTGTACTCGAGTATTGGGTGTGGGAGCCCGCGGGCCCGGCTCTGGTCCCTGAACAGTTCCCAATTCCGGTCGGGGCATCCGTACGAGTAACACACCTTGTTCCTATTAGCCAGGATTACACCCTAGATCCTAGACGACAGCAAATCCAATCCACATAACAGGCCAGCCAGAGCCTTCCCGGTAAGTGCACAGTACCCATGTCGGGGTTTTCTCACATAATAATTCGGAGTACCGGAAAAAATTTCCCCCGGAGTAAATATTTTCCCTTGAGCGGGGTGGACCCCCAGCTCAGTGACCAGGAAAAGCGCAGTGGCAGTAACAAGGTTCGGCGCTTCCTCTACGGATGTGGCTCTGCGTGGGGCATAACCACCGCGTTCCCGGGCCGGATTTGGATCTGTAGCCATGATAGCCTTGTGTCCTAAAAAGCATGGTCTGAAGGAAAAGAGTGGAAGAACGCGGGAAGAAGGACAAGACAACCACCCATCGTGAAGGTGTGTTCGCGGAGATCACCTGCAGGTACTCGAGGAGCAACAGTGAACACATGGGGAGGAACAGTATCGATATAGGGAACAGCAGCCTAAAGCAGCGACATTAGCTGCACGTGGGTCAGTTCCCCGCACTATCTTTAATTTCGCGATAACATGGCACTTGGCCTGGGATAGATTTGATTTTTCTGGGGAATGGGCGTTGATATTTATTTTTGAATCCGCATACCAATATCTGCCTCCTGGAATTTCTGACGATGGACGGCCGATAATTGTGATTGCTTGCTTCAGGAAGTGTGTTTTTCGTATCCGCAGCAGTGACGGCAGGTGATTTCAAGACATCAGTCACAATGGTAAAATCGTGCATGTTGGTACTCGGGGGGTTGGGTTGATGGTTTAGTCGAACCCGAAAGCTTCCATTCCTTTCATCCATGTCTGATTAGCAGAAACGCAGGAGGAAAAACTTGCACTGTGTTATTTTTTTAATTTTGAAACTGTCTCGGTATGTCTGTCGTCAGCGAAGGGGTTGAGGTTTGATTTGCCCTTGCTGTTTGCCTATACCCGGGTATGCAGGGAAATAATGAGACTGACAGGGTATAGATGTCCCGAGAGCATATCTCTGCCTCACCCTGATGATAGTAAAGTCTCAGGCCACCCATACCCAGTCCGTCTCATCATTTGCCTGTATACCTGAGTACGCGCGGTGGACCATTGGCATCGTCATACAGCGCGCGCCTAGGACTCCACTCTTGGGCCTTTAAACGCCTGTACAGACTGCCCACTTCGGCAAGAGTGCGGGTGAGGAGGGTAAGGGACACAGCAAACCTGGACGACAGCCAAACAGACCTCCATGCACCTACTTCTATTCTAGCAGTTCTCACTACCGTAGTAATTATCATCGATTTAGAAAAGGCCACAGCCCGCTAATTTTTCAAATCTCTCAATCTTTTCTTCTCAACGTCATACCATGTTCAGATTAGTTCTCTAACTAAGAGAGGTAAAAGATCGTAACTAAAAGAAGGAAGCCTATGGGAAATTGTGTGAGAAAAAAATCTTTAAGAAATTCCAGCACTGAAAACTTTTTAGAAATCAATAACATTGCAATTGCCAAGATCCCGGTATTTCGATGCTAAATCTTAGGATGGGAACAGTTCTCCGGGAGTTGTCGGACAGCCCGTCGAGGAACCCAACCTGGCCGGCGGTTTTCCCCATCCTTAGCATATTTTTGTCATACATCCCTATTCCTGAAGTGATCCCCAAACCGCTCTTTGTGGGCCCCGAGAAGTGGGCCCAATGGCGCTTGTAGCCTGGTGCTCGGGATTGTTTTCACTGTGCATACAAATGCCGTAGTAATAAATAGAAGTTTTGCTACCGTCTTGCTTTGTGGAGGGCCAGCAGCCCTCTGCTAATAAAGACACAGGTGTCAAACAACCAAGAAATTCGGTAAATACTAAATTAGCCAAAGCAGACATTAACCATGGAAGAGCACTAACTTACAGTAGACTAATGGAGTGCTCAGGAGATGCCCTTTTTCCAAAGAAATCTTGAGTGAGATGTCTGTTGAAACTAGCTAGGCTAAAGGGAAGGGCCCAGCATTGGGTTTAGTTAGCTAGTTGCCGTTCACAAAGCTCCATGGTACCAGCGGCAATATGAACATTAATTTGTTTGTAAATGTGCTCAGGGAAGTGTCTTGTATGATACCAGCACAGTAGGTACTATACTCGACTCTGCAACAAAATCCCCACGGCCAAAGCTTAGGTGTATTATGCAGAAACCTATACTTGTAGAGTGGGCAGACAATAGAGTAAACCAACCTCAGCGTTTGTAGTACTCTCAGTGGCATTGAAAAGGTTTGGTTAGAGACTCCGTGGCCGGGGACAGTGGTCACAAGTGAGGAAGAGTGGGACAAGATCGGGCACGCACCAAAATAGGGAGTTTTCGCACATTGACACCAACCAGGAGTTGTCGTTGGGGTGGGGGTGATTACATACACTGGCCCCATTGCTTTATCTATGTGTTTTGAAAATCTAAACATCTTTTTGCACTGCTAGTTATTTCAAGTGGAATTGCAACTTAAAAATCCTCTCATTGCTATATCAAAATGGGAGTTAGGGGGTAATGTTGCAAACAAGTTCTAATTCCTTAGTTAGACCGGGGAATCCTCAGCTCTGCTAGGCTTGGCAAATATTGGCAGGCAGTTTTGGTTCGTATTATTATTATCATACGGTACTGAACATGCCGTTCTTTTAATGCCAAGCCTAGCTGAGGGCTCCCCGGTCTATGGATGTGGACTCACTTGATGATTATTCCGAACCACCCTGTTTTTTGGTAGGGAATGGCGTTGCCCCAGTTTCTTCACTCGTGTGCTAGACGGGTGTTATTGATAGCCTTGCTGCAATACTGCTCTTCGTAGAAGCAGGAGTCTTTAAAATAAGCTTTCGGGGCTTTGGGTAATACCAGAATACCTATTTACAGACCCAAGCCAGGATGCCCGGGTGCGGTAGGTACAAGGGTCAGGCAATAAAGATCGGTATTGTTCTTAGTAATGTCTCAGCAGCAGTGGTACACTTTTGAGAGAAACATTTAGAGAATCTATGCTTCCTCCCTTCCTATGCAATGAATAAAAGAAAATATCTGTGAGTGATGTAGATGACCTCTGCTCCAGCACATTTGCCACCAAATAAAACACTAAGAGGTGCTTGCTGCAGATGGTGCCCAACCTTTTAAACTGTGATTCCAATTAGTGCTGTCATTCTCATGGTTTGGCTGCAAAACCTAATGACTCATTCACGAGATCAACATTCTGTAGTTTCTATGCATGGAGGTTACTCCTCTCCTTCATACTGTAGTGTATATTTTCTTGTTTCTAGAGGTGTTGGCCAAAGAGACCAACTTTGGAAGTTAGTGACTTTATTGTAAAGTATGTTACATAGAGTGTGGTTTAAGAGCTACTTCACCATTGCAACATATTTTCTGCAGGAGGGCAGTTCGGTTGCAGCGTTCCAGATTTTTTGCCCAAAATCAACCCAACCCCCCTGCACCGTTCCACTTTTTAATGCCTGACCCTTGTACCAGCTACCGGTTATACAGCTTTACTAATACCAGGGGCTTTTATGCCTTGTCCACGCGGTTGCAGATGATAACTGCGGATTCTGTCTTGGGACGATGGGAACTGAGACCACCGGCACTGCACGTACTGGGATGCTATGCCGGGTAACGAAAACAGTGGTGGCTGGGTTGATGTTGGAACGCAACACTCAAGCTGTAGACGAGTGAATTATCGAATGCTGTAAACAAGTGGCAAACACAAGTATTGAACAGTATCTGGGCGAATGGTTCAATAGGCTCTCCTCTTTAATTCTATGATTTGAAAAAATAAGTTGAAACCGTTGGTTGGTTATTGAGAGTAGCAAATTACAAAAGTGCTAAACACTGCTGGTTTGCATTGATGGCCCCTGACCCCGATTACTAAGGAAACTGGATTACCCATCCGGGCCGATATCAGGCGCCCGGCACCGGGAAAAGGAGGGCACAAGGTGCTGTACCGAATGGCGCTTCGCCCGATGTCCCTGCTTGCTTTGCTTCTCGCTTGTCAGGACTCCGCCACTCCTTCACATCCCGCTGCTTTGGAAAGCGAACTCTCACCAACCGCATCCGAATGATTTTTTGTTATACCGCTCGGTGAGCACCGATACCGGTATTCCAAAAGGAGAGAAAATAAATATCTACAAGAACCTCCATAAGAAAAGGCTTCAATGTATGATAGCTGCTAATACGTGAAGGGATTCGGCCTTGGCCTTCCTTCCTTCACGGTGAGCTCATCCAATCACCACCTCTCCCCTCGCTTCAGTTTTCTTTCCTGCCGACCTTTGGCCCTCTCCCTCTTCACCCTGAAACCAACTAACTCAGCACTTATCACCCACCACTACCCCATCCTCCCTTCTCCGCATTCTCTTCATTCCTGCTTGCGCTGCGTTTGCTTGTCCGCTTACCTGCCGGTGGCTGGCTCGCCATTCCCTGTTGTAGATTGTTTCTTTTCTGTCCTCGCTGCTTTTAACTAATATCGCCCATTTTATCCCCTCCCATCGCTATCTCCGCCTTTCTTTTCTTTCCTCTCGTGTCCTTCCTCACCTGATTTGGACACCCCATCCCCACCACCACTCAACTTGTTCCTTAGGTCTTCGCCCCCTCCGCTCACCCCACCTGCAATTCACTGAGGACATCTGCCACTGCCAGCTGTTGCGACCGTTGGCTTTTACCCCTTCTTTCCTTTTCGGCCCCCGATCCTAGTGAAATGGGCATCGTAACAAATCAGCGGTCTCGTCTAAAATCACGTTCTGTCGATTACTCTAACCTCTACCCATCAGCACCACCAAATAGTATTTATCATAATTCTCGAAGTCAAACCCCCTTCGACCCATCCTCTTCTAATAGATTTTCCAACATGGCCGCGTTATCGGATCCTAAGACTGCGTCTGCGGCTGGTCAAGGCCTACTCATCGGTTTGCTCTCGGCTTTCGGATCAGCGGGTTTGGTAGGAATAGTCATCATTATCATCTATTTTTTTCGAAATACATCACGAGGAAGAATATGGTTGGATAGGATAGGGAGGCCTGGAGAGTATGACGATGAACAGGCGCTGGCGAGGGAGGAGGCGGAAGCTTTGGAACAGATGGACGAGATTTCGAGACAAGAGTACTTGAGAGCGAAGGGTAGGCTTTCCGATATCTCCGGCAGTGTAAACGCGATCGAGATATTTTTTCTTTTCTTTCTGTAAACAGACTCTAGTTTACTGACGATTCTCGCCCGGTAATGTGCAGCATTTATCGAAGCGAACCCTCCTGATTCTGTCCCAACCGACATATCCCTATCGCAGTTCTTGGCGATTCAAGAGAAAGGTGTTTCGGCATGGGAATTTGAAGCCGAGCTTGAGATTGCCAACTGCTTTGTGGAAGCGCGGACAGAGATTGAATTTTACGACTCGGTTTGTTCGGTCCAAAGTAACCTTCCGGTGCCAAAACAGAATGAAGTGTACTACTGGGAAGCGAAACTTTACGAAAAGCCGGAAAATACTTTGTTAAGTATTGGCATGTCTACCAAACCTTACCCTATGTTTCGGTTACCAGGTAAGTTCACATTTTATAACCCCCGTCGCCGGAGATGCAGTCGACGTATAGGGGGAAGTGAGTTTTAATCGTGTGATAGGTTGGCATAAGCACTCAATCGCCTACACCTCCTCTGGTCAGCGTCGGCACAATCAACCATTCCACGGCACACCATATGCTCCTTCGTATCACCAAGGCGATGTTATTGGTGTTGGCTACCGCCCCAGAACCGGAACAATATTTTTCACCCGGAACGGAAAAAAACTCGAAGATGTTGCTCATGGATTGAAATCTCTCAACTTGTTTCCAACTGTCGGCGCCAATGGCCCTTGCACTGTTCACGTAAATTTTGGTCAATTGGGCTTTGTGTTCATCGAAGCAAACGTAAAGAAGTGGGGGCTTGCACCAACCACCGGAAGCTTGGCGCCTCCACCGCCTTACGGAAGCGAACAAGGAAGTATCTTGTTGGAGACTGGACAGAGAGGACAGAGCCCCAGCAGATATTTTGAATCACAGGCCCCGCCTCAGCATGGACGGGGACGTAGCGGAAGTACTTTACGGACTGGTCTTGCGAATTCTGGAAGAGCAGGCTCATCCGCAGTTAGTCCCACATCGCCGGGACCGGAGAGAAGCCCGACGGATATCTCGTTGGCCAATATCAATGTTTCTCCATCGGCTCATACTGGAGGAGGAAACATTGTTCGGCAAAACAGCCCCCCACCCGATTATACCAGCCAATCGTCAATGGGAAGTAGCAGCAGTGAGGATGATGATGACAGTGATGAGGGAAGCAGAAGAAGATCGGAAAGGGGTGTGGAAAGGGAACGGCTTCTGCGACGAAGTCCTACGCCTGCGTATAGGGATGTGGTATCGGACTTCCCTCCTTGGGCAGCTGGTGGGAGAAGCAGGAGCGGTAGTGCCCCGGCTGGCCCTAGTGGAAGTGGGAGGAGGTTCTAAAGAGGTGAAGATAACGAAATCTGGATGAAGATCGGGAGAAATCTTAGTCTCATTACCCAAAAGCACGGGGGCTCTTTTTTTTATTTTTTTTAAAACTTTCTGCCTAGTTCCTTTGTCTTTTATACTCTAGGTGCTGGCTTGATGTTCATGAAAAATAATTTTTACTTTTGTCTTTTCTTTACTCTCGGGGATTTCATAGTTTCCTTGTTTTGCTCGGGACCGGTTTTTCTAAAGCGTATTTTGTGTGTGACTGGAGATATTTGGAAGGTACATTCACATTGGGCAGGCTGTTGTTAGCAGGCAAACAGATGGGGGAAGGGTGTGTACATCGGTGAGTGAGTGGGTGGGGAATTCAATCATCATCATCATGTCCATTTGTCTCGTTTATTCTCATCGTTATCATTGGTTATTTTCTTCTTCTTCCCCCCTTTTTTTCTTGTTTATGGGACACTTTTTGCTGCAGGATTTCGGGGTTGGGGAGTAGGTAGGATATTTTGTCTGGTCCGTCACTTGGTTTACTTTTTTTGTTGTTTTTTCTTTTCTCCTTCCTCCTCCATCTTTAAGTTAAATATCTCATATATCTATCATAGTGCTAGAGGTGAGGAATGGAATTGAGGTG
>Ga0307507_10006331_pt1 | contig 18277 bp, 25 predicted proteins | sample 7_EM_MG_FD_207223 | JGI IMG/M metagenome (GOLD analysis project Ga0307507, IMG submission 207223) | Populus trichocarpa ectomycorrhiza microbial communities from riparian zone in the Pacific Northwest, United States - 7_EM | ecosystem: Host-associated > Plants > Roots > Unclassified | place... | reverse complement strand
TGGGCCATTTATTGTTGGTTCAATGTCAGCGAGATTCTGCAATATTTCAAAGGCAACTTCAAAACTTGAACGGAAGGAGGTGGGAAACGAATATATACAATATCAATGACGTCATCGTATTCTGCACTCTCATCTGCACTGAGAAAACCTTGAGATGCCGCACGATCAGCCGCGCGAGCTACTGGCGCACGACCGGTTGCATTCAAATATGCTTGCATGTTTGGTGTGTAGGGAAAGGTTGAAGTCGTTGCACCAACCTCCGCGCCCATGTTGGCTATCGTGGCCAAACCTTGACTACATATCAGAGAGAGAAAAGGGCAAGCAGCTCATCAAGGACACACCCGTGCAAGATTGGGATGACACGCCAGGCCCATAATACTCTAAGATGCTGCCAGTTCCGCCCTTTCCGAGATGAGACAGCTTCCATCACATTCAAAGCTGTCTACTCACTCGAACAGTCAATTTTCCAGCAAGATGCAGTATAAGATCCTTGGGTGTTGACCAACCACTAAGCTTTCCCTTTAGATGAATTCCTAATGTTTCATCAGGATGAGGTTGGCTAGATCACTGTAGTACTAACCTACAACTCTTGGTGCTTTCAGTTCCCATGGTGTCCCAGTCATGGCATCAACTGCATCGGCACCGCCCACACCAATGGCTAGCATACCAAGACCACCTGCATTAGGGGTGTGTGAATCTAATGCATTCAGTAAGTTTGATGAAGAATAAAATTGTTAACCGGCTACCTGTTCCTAGCCTTCATGGTATTAACGCCAGGCAATTAAGCCACGAAATATATTGCTTACATCAACATTCCTGGAGCCGCATAATTTTCCAAAACAATCTGGTGAATGATTCCTGAACCAGGTCTCCAAAATTCAATGCCGTACTTTTCAGCGGCGCTTTGCAGAAAGTCAAACACTTCCTTGTTAGAAACAATAGAACGCTGGATTTTTTGTAAGAAAAATAAATTCATAACTTCAGCAATGAAAATACCTTTAAATCAGCTTCTGCTCCTTCCAAAGCTTGGATAAGATGGTCGCAGTGGATGCTTGTGGGCACAGCGCACCGGGATAGTCCAGCACTCATGAACTGCAATCTGTCGCGAACTTTGTTAACGTGGGTGAAAGAGACTTGAACCAAACTCATACAAGGCCATCCTAAGCTCAAAATATATTACTTCCGTTTGAACCATGTCAACGAACTCACTGTGCAGAGGCATCCTGCATTGCAACTCTTTCTGGACGAAGCTGGAGATAGGTCTCCCCTCTGACCCTCCTCCCTTCAGTAAAAGCCTTCATCGGGTCTGCAACATGGCTGTATAGAATTTTTTCCGAAAGTGTCAACGGTCGTTTGAGAATCTGGCGAACAAGCGCAAGCTTGTCGAGGAGAGCGTCATACGGTGGGATGAAAGTTGTACAATCCTTTTCAGCCTGAGGAACTTGCGTTGCGAATGATCTCCTAAGTAGTGACGCCCCCTTTCGTATTCCTCTGCCACGATACATGGCTGGGTAAAGCGGCAAAATTTAGATGGAAGTGTGGTATTGATAACAGGTATAAACAGAAATCCATTTCACCAAAGTGATTGAAAACTTTCATCCTTCCAACCCTGAGCTCTAGCTTCCCAATATCCACCACAATACTGCCACTCGCCACCAACAAGTTTGAACCACCTTGGCTGGCATTCCTCTCCTCGCTTTCTACGGTCTCGTTGCATTTCTTCAATTCGGGATTTTTCTTCTTCCGCAAGATTCAATTGTCCATTTTCAAGCGCCCGAACGTCTGGGCGATACCTTGAGTCCGTCGGAGGTAGTATCGGTATCATTTCCTCGGTCAATTCGTTCAGAGCCACCCCAAAGGAGGTGAAACCATAATAATCTGGCGAATTCTTGGGGTAAGGATGCACTCTCCAAAGTAGATGGAAATGCGACGAGTCGAGTGTATGGGACAACTGGTCATCCCATTTTCCTTCCAAATGGCTAAGGACCTCACCATCTGAACCATGAACAACCCCAGAGATGACATTTGATGGGCCCCAATATCCATTTTGCTGGAATTCCAGCACACACCGTACCTTTGTTGTTGTATTTTCGATGGTCATCTTTCCAGTGTGCTCAAAATACTTTGTCCCCACCATGAGGTTGCGGATGAAAGATGAAGGTTTCGTCCTAGGGAACAGAATCATAAACCATCGATAGAAAGTCAGCGCTGCCAGTCAAACTCACCACACATATTGATCATCCCCAAATCTGGCGCGACTCGTCCCGAGGGGAATTATCTCAAGGCTTTTGCCTGATAAAAATCAGAATGGGCAATGATCACGTTAAGCAGCAAAACTCACCCCAGAATTTAGTCTTTCCGCAGGAGGTAGACGACAAATCCCAGCCCGCGCTTTCAGCATGATATGCTATCTCTAGCGGATTGTGTCTGACCTTCTCCGCGATGAATAGCATGCGACTATCTTCAAAGGTCTCACCCAGCATGGGATTGCTGCCCGATCATTTGTAAGAACTCCGAGGGCAAGGATAGATAACACCTACAAACCCTTCCTTCCTGTTCGATAGCGGGTATGAGCGTAGCCAGAGGCTGCAAAAGCAGCCACGTAACAAATTCGATGGATTGGGTCCACCGCCGACGCCGCACGATCGAGAAGGTCATAATACTCAACCTCCTCCGCAGAGCGCTGCAATAGCGTTAGTGGCTCGTTGAACGTCACGGGAAAAGCGATGTTTGCTAGGTCCTGACAACATCTCATCAATGAAGTTCAGCAGATCCAGTATTGATCCTCCAACCTTGCCAACATTCTTCTTCAAGATGGCGAACAGGCTGCCTTCATCGCCAGCAGGCAGAGCTGGCAGCTGCGTTCGGCGAACAATTTGAACCCCTGTCAGCGCTGTATTGCCTTCAACCGTAATGTCCTTCACTGCGTCGTCGTTAATGTCAGTATCGATGCTGGAATTATCCAGCCTATCTGAGACACTTGGATGATCGCTCGCCAGTATCAAGCTTGGTTGTTCACCGCCATCTGGAGCGTTCTGTGCATCTATAAGGAACTCCTCTGGGCCTTCAGCAACTTCGTCTAGCGCATCGAACCACTCATGGATGCTTTCACTGACTGTTGTAGCAATGGAGATACGATCCGATCGTCGAGCGGTAACTGCTGAATTGCATGGACTGTACCCATCAGCTCCTTCCTCCTCTTCTGCCATGTAAGATAGTGATGATGCGGGTGCGTGCGTCGCTTGGCTGGGGTCATACTGCGAGAAGGTATTTATCGACTTTATCAAAGAAAGATGTTGCGACTTGAGGGTATCTACAATGGACTTTACACGCTCGAGTACTTGTGTTGCATTCGAATGCTGGATGCCTTCCGATGCATCATCAATCAATTCGTGGTGGGTTGAATGATGAGCTAAGTGCGAAGAAGATTAGTGCGCGAGAGGAATGGATTTGAAACATACATCTCTTGAACAGGACAAACTTTGCATGTTCCTTGTGTTTGTCTTTATCGCTCTTCCTGCTGGAATCCTTGGTTTGGAAAAGTGAAAGGAGGTGCAAATCTGACACGGACGCCTCGAGTTCAGAGATGGTCTAGATACATTTACAAAGGGCGCATGACTTGATCGCTAAATTGAAGCTCACCAGTCCCATCTCTTCTGCTACGGTCCCAGACCGATTCAAACTTAAGGTCCCTTGTCTGGAAGCCAACCGCGCAGATGCAGACTTCCTCGCTTCAACACCATTAGCAATGAATTTCCTAAAAGTGAAAACTGTAATGAGATTGCTGTAGTACATTCGTAGGAGCTCTAACCTGAAAGCTTTCATCCAGATTTCAAAATCTTCTGAACTTAAACATTTAATATGAAAGGTAGCAGCGTTGGAATCGATGTGGATATCTTTGCGGCCAGGCGCTGTAGAAATAGCGGCATGTTGAAGGGAGATATCGTCACGGATGGGTTGGCCAGGTTCAAATGCATAAGCAAGACGCCCCGATTGGTAGAGAATAAAGTAACGGCGTGCAAAACCTGTCGTTTTTATTTATTCATCGATGCGTCACACCATACAGCGAGATAAAACTCACCTTGCATTTTTTTCCGCCGTTTCTTGAGGACCCACCCCTCGCACACCACCATCAAATTAGAGTCAGCAGTCTCAGTTGGACTACCAGGAGAGCTGACAAAATCCCGATTTGTAGCATAGGTGGTTTTCGTTGAGCGCATTTAGAGAGTACAGACTTCCCAGATCTGAGCCAGACGCGTTTCAAGGCGTCAACTAGCAGCGAAACAGCCCCAATAACATCCATGAACTTTTGTCTGTATTACGTAACCGACGGTAGCTAGCACTTGCAGTAATTGGTATGTTATCCGCCTACTGATGTGTGGAATATTTCTCTCTATTCACGCCGACAATAATCCTCGTAGCCACGGTCGCTTTTCATCCATATGTCGTGCTCTGAAACGAAACAATGCCGATAGAGGTTTGTTCTTGACTAGAACTACACGCATTTTCTCATCCAATCCCTAGGTCCTGATGCTCAGGGAAACCATTGCATTCATATCACCACATCAACGCCCATTTCGCAAGGAATTTCTCATCAAATCTCTCACAATTATGGGCGAGTTCGCTTTGAAGTCGACTTTTACGCTTCCGAGTTGCGATTGAGAGGAGATTCCCCTATTTTTCAACCTCACGTGCAAAGGGGTAACATATTGTGCTGGAATGGAGAAGTGTTTATTACTCTTCCTTGCTTTAGCATGCAGATCGTTGATTGAAAAACAGATATTTGATGGGCTGGAGGTTAGCTATCGGATTGGGTAGCTGGTTTTCAACAAATGAATCCTTCACAGGTCTCACCGCACGAGAATGATGGAGTGAAAATGTTGGACTCCCTTCACAATCTCAAAACAGGTTCTCAAATTCGAGATTTCTTTGGCACGGTGGAGGGCCCGTAAGTGTCTTCCCTACCCGCATGGAAGCCACATTGAACATTTATAGCTATGCGTTTGTCTTTTACCAAGTAAGCATGAACACCATATTATTTCACCAATGCTGAAGATAGATTGTAAGAAAGAGTCAGAATGCCTATTCTTTGCTCGAGATCCTCTCGGACGCAGATCGTTACTCATTCACAGGCCCACGCCTGATCAACCTTATCTGTTGCTCTCCTCGGTCTCCGCTGGTCTAGATGCAGGATATAACTTCGATGATGTTTCTACAGAATTTATCTACTGTCTTGATCTGCGGTCCTTAGGTTCCATCCAAGATGTCAGTCCACTCCCCAATCTTTTTCATTCTGGTAATAAAATGTACTGTCAAACCAGTATGACAGGCACATCCAGTGTCTGCCACGCTCGACGCCAGACCGTTCCTTGCCGTATGTAAGTGTATCTTCTTCTTTAACTTGTCCTGGCTACAAAAGTTCGTCCCCAGGCAAGACCTTCTAAAGTCAATGAAACTTTGCCACCAGATGAACTTGCTGTAATTGAATTGGCTTCAATTCCCAGTTACCTATCGCAGGTGGTTGATGATCTAATCGACCAACTCAATCGCAGTGTCCTACTTCGCGTTCGTAACATACCCCGGATATCGTAAGGACGCTATTTTCTTTTGTCGAAAGCCGCGTAACCGATGTTGGGTTTAGAGGGCCGAGTAGAAGTGCAAGCGTGGCTATCTTGTTTAGCGGAGGCATCGATTCCACCGTTTTGGCATTCTTTGCGCACGAGTAAGGCGACCCAATCCACGTCCCAATAATAGTTTTAAGAACCTCAGGCATATTCCACTTGACGAACCTATCGATCTTTTGAATGTTGCGTTTGAAAATCCCCGTAAACTTGGGATTACAACGCAAGGATCACTTTCCAATTCGCGAAAGCGAGCAAAGAAGGAGAAAATCAGTCAACTCAATGGATCCAACGAGCCAATGGGTACTTACCTAGTCCCCGACAGAGTCACAGGACTCCATGAAGTTGAAGAATTGCGTCGTATATGTCCTGGTCGGGTTTGGAATTTTGTGCGCTTTTCTTCTGAGAAAGAAGTACCGTCTCATCATACGCCTTTCAGGTAGAGATTAATGTTCCCTATCAGGTATCTTCATCCTCACGCTTAATCTATTCATCAATTCTTTTCTTTACTAGGAATCCCAGAGCGCGCGAGAGAGAATTGAGTCACTTATGATACCAGGCCGAACTGTCATGGATCTGGTAAGCAACTTGGTATCAATAATATATGATCCTTCACCCCGTCAACTTAGAGCCTAGCCCTTGCTCTTTACTTCGCCTCCCGTGGTCAAGGCCAAATTCGAACATCGCTTGGGTCTGAACTTGAGCTGTATACCAGTGACGCACGTGTAGTTATTAGTGGGTTGGGTTCAGACGAACTTTTGGGGGGCTACGGCCGACATCGTTCCGCTTTTTACACTGGGGGGTGGGAAGCTGTCATTGAAGAAGTATCCTATTTCTTCAGAGTGCGCAATTGGAGCACTGATATAACCTTGAAGCTGCAACTGGAAATGGATCGTATCCCCACTCGGAATCTTGGGCGAGATGATCGCATTATATCATCCCACGGGAAAGAAACTCGGCATCCATTCCTATCTTTGGATGTCGTAAGATTCCTCGCTTCCCTGCCAATTCATCTCAAGATGGATCCTCGAGCAGATTTGGGTGTGGGTGACAAAATGATTCTGCGATTATTGGCGCAGAGAGTTGGGTTGGTTGAGGCCAGCAGTCGAAAGAAGCGAGCAATGCAGTTTGGAAGTCACTCGGCAAGAATGGGGGGTGAAAAACGTGGGGATGTAAATTTAGTTTGACCTTCTGTAAGACTGTAAGAACTTGTCGAAATGTAAGGTCGTTCGTGACAGTGACGCAGCGGAGTGACGTGTTTGCCGCACTGTCACATCATTTAACATTTTACGCTCCTCTTAACACAATGGCTTTCGCGCAGAACGCTGGTCGCCTTCTAGGTAAGAGACGTGGTATTCTTTGCAGTTTGAGCCAATGTCGGAAATTTCTAGTGCCACTCGGCATTGCTGCTGCTGTGGTTCAGGCTAGCATCTACGATGTACCTGGTGGATATCGAGCGGTTATGTTTGATCGATTCTCTGGAGTGAAGGACAAGGTGGGACTACTACGTAGCATGTCGAGATGCTTATGCTGATTCGAAACACAGGCCACAGGGGAGGGTACCCATCTTCTGGTTCCTTGGCTCCAGCGTGCCATCCTCTACGACTGTCGCATCAAGCCACGAGCGAGTACCCATCCCATAGCTCCTCTCATCCACGGCTAATACCTTCGGCAGAATATATCTACAACAACCGGTTCGAAAGACTTGCAGATGGTTTCCATTACGCTACGGGTCTTGTCCAGGCCTGACGTTGATCACTTGTCCAGAATCTATCAAAGCCTCGGCATGGACTATGACGAGAGAGTCCTGCCTTCCATTGGAAATGAAGTTCTGAAAAGCATAGTTGCCCAATTTGATGCCGCGGAGCTCATTACCCAACGTGAAGTTGTGAGTGGTGGCTTTCACTGACGTTTCGAGCACTGAAATCATAGATAATTAGGTTTCTTCCCGCATCAGAGCCGATCTATTGCAACGGGCTGGAGAATTCAATATCAAGCTAGAAGATGTGTCTATAACTCATCTTACTTTTGGCAAGGTATGCATGTCTTGAGTTTGATGTAGGAATTTCCTGATGTTATTTTTCCGCAGGAATTTACGCAGGCTGTTGAAGCGAAACAAATTGCCCAGCAGGGTGAGTGTCTTCATACACATGGCCCCGTTCGCGTACCCATGTACGTCCAGATGCCGAACGTGCCAAGTTTATAGTTGAGAAGGTGAGGAATACTTTATTGTGTGAAGTGATGCATCACTGAATGTGGTGACAGGCTGAGCAAGAACGTCAAGCAGCTGTGATCCGAGCTGAAGGTGAAGCTGAGGCTGCTTCAACGATTTCACGTGCGCTCGAAAAGGCTGGAGAAGCATTTGTCGCGCTTCGGAAAATTGAAGCGAGCAAGGCGATTGTGCAGTCGCTTGCGAACAACCCTAACGTAACATACATTCCTAGTGGTAGCGGAGGGAATGTGCTGTTGAGTGTCTCTACGAATAAGTAGATTACTTACGCAGCGAAATAAATGGATAATTTGTGCTGATAAACTCCCACGGTAGTCTGATTACACTTTGCTCTTGACTGTCATCTAGTCTGTCTCTCTCAGTATCTCGTCTTCCTTTTCTTCTTTCCTCTCCTCTCTCCTCTCTTTCCTCTCCTCTCTGACGGACTTGTCTATCGTATACTCTCTACTGTTTCCTCGTAAGACTCTGCAACACACTTTGCTCTCAATCCACTTCATTATGGTTTCACAGGTTTCATTTTCATTCATCTTTTGAATCATGAATCCAATGGGCATGGGAGGTGTGGCAGAGGCTCCGGTTCGTTCTCTCCGCGTTTATCTTCTGTATTTGCACTGATCCGTTATCTTCATTCCCGCCCGTCATTTTTTTTTCGTCACCGTCAGAGGCGCGCTCATCTTTATGTTGGAAACTTGAGCCCTCGCGTGACGGAGTATATGCTTACGGAGATCTTCGCTGTTGCTGGACCTGTCCAACACGTAAAAATCATTCCTGACCGGAATTACCAACACGGCGGTCTCAACTACGGCTTCGTAGAATACATGGACATGCGTGCAGCTGAAACAGCCCTGCAGACGCTCAATGGCCGCAAAATTTTTGACACTGAAATCCGAGTCAATTGGGCGTACCAAGGTCAACAAAACAAGGAGGACACGACAGGTCATTATCATGTCTTCGTAGGAGATCTCAGCCCCGAGGTCAACGACGAGGTTTTGGCAAAGGCCTTTAGTGCTTTTGGTACCATGTCGGACGCCCGTGTCATGTGGGACATGAATTCTGGGAAGTCTCGTGGCTATGGCTTCCTTGCCTTCCGAGACAAAACAGACGCGGAGCAGGCAATCGCGACCATGAATGGTGAATGGTTGGGCTCCCGGGCAATCCGTGTCAATTGGGCAAATCAAAAAACGCAAGGAGCTCCTCCCACTACTACCGCTTCCTCTCCTAGGCCCGGTGGTGCTGTTACGACTGGTACCGCGCCTGCACCCATCAATTTCCAAGGTGGTCCTCTCTCCTACGAGTCTGTCGTGCAACAAACACCAGCATATAACTCGACCGTATACGTTGGGAACCTTGTTCCGTATTGTACCCAGGCAGACTTAATTCCTCTATTCCAGTCTATCGGGTATTTGTCTGAAATTCGCATGCAAGCCGATCGTGGCTTTGCGTTTGTCAAATTGGATACCCATGAGCACGCTGCCATGGCAATTGTACAGTTGCAAGGTCAGATGGTGCATGGAAGGCCCATCAAGTGCAGTTGGGGAAAAGACAGAGCCGACGGTGGAACAGCTCAACCTGGCGGCCCAGTCAGTCCGACCACTGCAGCGTCTCCTTACGGAAACATGGTAAGTCTCCGCAGGTTTCAACTTTTGTGAAATCAAATTAATGCTAACCGACTCAGCCCATGTATGGTATGCCGCAGCCAAGTTCATATGGTCAATACGGCTTTGGGGGATATGCAGGTTTCCCTGGCCAGGCCGCAGCAACTCCTGGCACTGCGGGCCCAGGCTCCCCCGGCATGCCGCAAGCCAGCGCAGGCGCAGGCGGGTTAGGATTGGCCGCTGGATCCCAACAAGCTGGTGCAGATTTAAATGTTACTGGAGTCGCAGGTCAGGCAGGTCAAGCGCAGTGGGGCGCAGCAGATCCAAATTATTATTCAAATTACTGGGGAGGTGGGTACCGTTTCCGTTAACTATCCCGCAATCTAATGCTTTATCTCCTTCAGGTTACTATGGCCAACAGGCCGCAGGTCAACCGACCGGAGATGCTCAGATGCAAGGTCCTGCCTAACTTAGCAGTCGTAGCAACATCCTCGACCTTCTGTTTTACGTGTTGAAGTTTTGTCGTTGGCCGTTTCCAGGCCTTGTTGCACCGTTTCTCCCTTTCTAAATCCCATCTTACACCTTCAACTATCTTGTCCTTTTTCACCCCTTGCAAAGCCAATTCCCGCATATATTCATGTTAAATAATCGCAAGAAGTTTCCAAATTTTCTTCTTTCCTCTTTATGCCCGCTGCTAGAAGGACTCTCTTCAAATCTCATTCTGATTCAGCGTAAAATCCTCGTGAGTTGATCCATTAATGTTACCAAAGGATATCAGAGAGAGCGGCGTATAAAGGTTATTGATAAAGAAAGTCCTCTATAAGAAAGAGGTGGAGTTATTCAATCACCAATTATTAACCATTCGGAGTCAGATCCAGCGTCTGCGACGTTGGTGACTGGATTCCATCCTTCATCGGAATTGTCTGACGCTCTTCGCCCCTCCCCCCTTTTCCCGACACTGATTCTGAAGTCTGTGATGTGGTGTCTGCGCTATTGCGAAGATCTGCTGTGACCTCTTCTACGGACCCATCGCGCCAATTGAGAACAGCTTGATGTCTCGACCGCATGTTTTCGTAGAACTCATTGGCTTCGTTCATCTTGTTCGCCTCAGCTTGTTTTGCATCAAGCCATCGCTGAAGAAGTTTGGCATTGTCCTTCGTTAGAGTTTGGTTACGTTCTTCAATCTGACCGAGTTCCAATTGCAAGGTACTGATCTCGTCGTGCAAAATCTAGAAACGAAATATCTGAACCTGTAAGTGTGAACAGTTAATGACGCCCCACCTGGACAGTCCTGTCTTTCTCTGCCATCAGTTCGGCATGCTGGTCTACCTTGCGTTTGAGAGAAGCAATCTCGTCTTTGGTTTTCCGGTAGTTTTCCGAATCGATCCTGGCAAGTTCTTCCTTTTCACGAAGGGTTTCATTCATAGAGAGTAGACGCTGGGCGTTTTGACCCTGTGTCTTGTACACAGTAGCCAGCTCATCGCGTAGAGATGATATCTGTGATTCCAGAGATGCCATATATGCCGCGCGTACTGGGTTGCTGTCCAAATCGATGAGGCAGAGAGAATTGACGAGGGCCACGGGGCACTAACTCTTCGCTCGCCCCTGGTATAAAAACTGTAGAACTACTTGGATTCCCTTTCACGGAGCCCACGGCGCGTAGCAAAGATGCATTCCTCTCCTTTAGAAGTTTGGTCTGCTGGGCAAGTCTGCGGTCTTTTAGAAATGAGCATGGTGGGGAGAAGAAGACAGAAACGGTACTTACATTGCTCAATAATTGGCGCGAATGCTGATTCCCTTGCATTCCGTTCAGCTAAACGTAGGCGTAAGGTTTCTTGCCATGAGGGTTCTGCCATCTCTCTATAGAGCGGGAGGATAGAGTGTCTGCGGAGTTTGAACTTGTGCTTTACAGAGTATTATACTTACTAGTAGTTGACTTGTATTGTCCTTCACCATCTTTCACAACTATCATGGGCCGTGTCTTGCTTAAAGTACGTCCCCTCACCGTTCCTCTAGTTGACTTCTTACTCATGTCCAATAGGTTATCATCCTTGGCGACAGCGGGTTCGTCATCATTCCTTGACTATACTGTGTGCCGCTCATATCTGCCAGGGTTGGAAAGACGTCGCTTATGAACCAGTACGTCAACAAACGCTTCAGTAATCAGTACAAGGCAACCATTGGTGCAGATTTGTGCGTTTAATTTCGCCTGGATTGAATTTGCTGGTAATTCCGACCACAGCTTGACGAAAGAGGTTATGGTGGACGACCGGCTCGTTACAATGCAGGCAAGCAGCCCTTTTCATCACAGTTTCCATTATCACTCATTTCCCGCAGCTTTGGGACACCGCAGGGCAGGAACGCTTCCAGTCTCTGGGCGTCGCGTTCTATCGAGGGGCAGATTGCTGTGTCCTTGTATACGATGTCAATAGTGCCAAATCCTTTGAGACACTTGACAGCTGGCGGGATGAATTTCTTATCCAAGCCAGCCCACACGACCCAGAGAATTTTCCATTTGTGGTGCTTGGAAATAAGATTGACGTTGAAGAGGGGAAGCGACAGGTAAGCTAATTGTCTTCAACTTCGGTCTGGTCATTCACACGTCATCAACAGGTGACACAGAAGCGAGCGATGACGTGGTGTCAGTCGAAGGGAAACATACCCTACTTTGAGACGTCGGCGAAGGAGGCCATCAACGTAGAGCAGGCTTTCCAAACTGTGGCCAAGAATGCGCTGCAGCAAGAGGCGGAAGAACAACTGTTAGTGGTCTTGCTTCCTCACTCATTGTTTCCACTGAATCTTCGATAGATACGTGGATTACCCTGATCCCATACAGCTGGATTCTGAGAGCTCGCAAAGCTATGGTTGCAATTGCTGATCATCTGAGGACTTTGTCTTTCTTCAGCATAGCATGTTTACCCCCCTCTTCCCCTTCCTGTTGATACATTCTATTTTACTTACATTTCGGTCACTTTTTTTTTGCCTATACACCTAATCAGTGCAAGTCTTTATCAGACTTAACATTGTAACGAAACTATTCCGCGCTTGAGTCTTAGGCGTAGTCGGTCATGTGAGATTTGTGTACGACAAATATTTATGTAACTTGAATGATTCCTCACTTGAACTACTTTCTACCTTACACTCTCCAGTGCACAAAAAATGGGTAAAGGCAACAAGTCCAAAAAAGTCGTAGAAGAGTCTGAGTCTGAGGTTTATCACGTCGGTATGCAGCCACCCAGCCCTGCCTTCGATCCTATCTCATAACGTCTTAGAGGTTATTACAAAGGCCCGTGTTGTTGTTGAAAGCGCAGACGAAAGCAGTGAGGAAGGCGACCGATCATCCAGCAGGAGGAAGAAGAGGAAAAAGAAGAAAGAGAAGAACAATGAAGCGAAATGGGTCTCTGTCGTTATTCAAACCTGTCATCGAAACTAACATGAATATTTAGGAATACTACGTCAAGGTAGAACACTCGATTTACCTCTTTATACTCCCGCATTTTGAGTTCGATATTAGTGGGCCGGGTACGATTCGGATGCCAACAGGTAAATTTCTTGGTACCTTTGGCTAAAGGGCAAAATTTATGGTTTTTTGAAGCTGGGAACCTCAAGAAAATCTTGAAACTTGCGTCAGACTTCTGGGCAGTTTTTGGGAACATGTCGGTATGGATAACCAAGATTATCCAGTGGGATACGAGGTGGTCGCGAAGGACTCCTGGATCAGTTGAGTACTGCGTCCAACCCCTATGGCCTTTTTATGGTTACCTTCGAGGTTATAATTAGAGACGGAGAAAGATCACTTTGCTGCCGAGTTTCGAAGTGCACGGGAGAAAATCAGAAGGGAAAAGGAGGCCCGAGACAGTACGAAGAAGGTCAATTTCCAGGCCCCGCCATTCTTTTAAAACTTCTCAATATATTGCTTTACAGTCCAAGAAGTCCAAACGCGAATCAAAGGAAACTTGGAATTCTGTTGTTTCTTCGTCCAAGTCCGAGGTTGGCACAAAGAAAGACGTAAGCGAGGTGAAATATCACTTGAATGAACTAACGCACGGCTCAGAAACATAAGCCTTATCAGCCGAGCACGGACTCGGAGGACGACATACCATTGTCAGCCATTTCCGGTAAAAGGAAGCGGCATGCTATAGTTCACAGTGACGATGATGAGGTAAGGTTCGCTCCAGTACTGAGCACCGTATTGACAGTTAAGAATCTTCAGCACTCCATGTTGAAAGACGGAGAGCACGCACCAGCCCGGAAATCGTTCAAATTGAATGACTCCAGTCGCATCCCAGTAATTGAGAAGGTGCGTACTCCCCACATTTATCGACGCAGTATCCAATTACGCCATCAGGACAAAAAAGGTGTGGACGGTCATGCTGTTCCACCAGCTTCACCAACGTCACTTTTTTCGGAACCCTCTTCTCCCGAGGAACTATTGATTTCTGCACAACCTCGGCCCCTCCCTGTTTCCTCGGCGCCAGCTCTTCCTGTCAAAAAGTTTTCAAGTAGCGGCAACTCTATAACAATCCCACGTCGTCCCTCACACACACTCACAAAGATGACTGGTTCAGCATTAGATGTGGTTTCATCTGGAAGTGGACTTTCAACCAAGCAACGCCTCGCCCAAGGAGCACTGGAACCAAAACGGCCGAATGCAACATTTCTCTCCAAACCTAAAGCAAATGCTCCTTTGCTCAGTAAGACTTTGTCGGCCACCGTGATGAAGTCTCTCAGTTTCAAGAAAAAATCTGGGACTTTAAGCATCAACACGACTCCAACACTAAGCCATGACAACATTCATCATGCCCCTAGCCCAACGCTGCATCAGATCCAAGAACCAACCCTGGCTTCCCTGAACGCTTCCCCATATTCCCCCCTTTTGGATGACACGCCTGTTGCTGGCCCCTCTCAGGTCAACAACGCACATGAATGGGCGCCGTCTTTTAATGATCCTTTTGCTAATGATAGCACAGAACACTCACAGTATTTATCTTCTGAATTACCATCACTTTTTATTGACAAAAATGGGCTAAACAGGACATCGGTTTTCCCCCCAATCCCGACAGATCCGCTCATTGTTATGGCCAACAATTTTCTGGAAGGGATCATGCCACCCCAGTATGCCAAACTTCTTTTCAACTTTGCCGCCCATTGACGTTGTTGGTGCAGATTTATTGCTCCCCTACGGTTAGTTAGTCTTCAATCTTCATGTCTTAGCAAGATCTCACATCGACTCAAGGCCCACTGACGACACCAGACACGAACCTGTTCCTCCACCTTCTCTATATCGTAAGCCTGCGTTGCCTGCCCGGTAGGTTTCTGGAATGAAGTGACAATGACCCTCATCTCATTGAGCCCAGAATTCCAAAAAAATGGCGATGGTCGGGGACGCTTTCGATGGGTTCGGGAAAGGGGTTATTTGTAACCCTGCAAGACGCCATGGAGTCCAAACAAGATTCAATGCGTTTTTCGGTCGCTTTGGCAGCTAACCAGACTATTGTAGTTCCCAGCCTTCACGACGCGGATGATCTGAAATACATTTTGTACGCATGTCAGCTTCCCTCGTCGCTCGCGCGGCTCGGACCACAGGGAGAGGAAGATTCTGGCCTTTTAAGAACGATCGCTCAATTCATGAGCAAAAGTCGCAAGGTAAATAGTAAACATTTACAGCTTCCTACCTGGTGACACACTTAACAGGTTGCTCTATCGCCGATATATCTCGACGAACATCTGATCGGTCACATTCTTCTTTTCCCCCCAACCATGGACCATCTGGTCAAGCATCTCAAAGTCCCACCGGACCTCCGGCAGTCAGGCGGTTTAGTTGCTGCACTTGTTTCTTGGTCTCTTCGTCCAGCCCAGCTTTCGTGTCGAGTAGACAGACCGTGCAGCACATTCCTGGCCCGTAATGCGAAAATGCCTCCTAGGGCAGAAAAATCTACATGGAACCGTTCAATTCATTCCATGGTGCCTTATCATCATGCCCTTCGCGTTCTGTCCTTCCCGCGCTTACTTCATGAATTCCTCACTTCTGGATCCAGTGATCGAGGATACTACGCATGGCTTGGACGGGGTGACACCCGCCATTCAAAAAAGCCAGGGCTGGAGACAGCATTTCTCCACAACATTATGGCACAAACGGGTGCCAAATATGTCGGCTCCAATGGCACCCCACGGGTAGTTTTTGTTCATGTCGGGGCTCTTAATACCCTCTACAAACTCCCGAAATTTCCGGAATGGAAGGCAAGAACGGCCACTCACTTTTATACATATGGTACTCATGAAAGTGTTCCCCGCACTGTCTGGGGAATACGCGAAATTTATCCATGTGGTAGGACATAATCTAAAACTAGTAGATATAATCTCACTTCATTTCAGGAGGAGTTGTTACCTTTACTCCAAGTGCCCTGTGCCGGGATCCTCTCTCTGTCATTCGCACAGTTAAGCAGATCAACGAGCACCCACTTTGGACTTGCTACATCATGCCATCTGTCCTTGGAATGCTGGCGAGATCGGCATGTCCGGCTGAAGATCCAGTCGCTGCTCTTAACCAGTTAGTTCCCCTAAGCAGAGCTATGAGCGTTACGAAACCATTGATATCAACAACAGGGCCAAATTTCCATACAAATATATTTTGGATGCAATCGAGGCGGGGGAGCTTGCATTGCTGCATGCACCTGTTTGCAATCGAATTTGCCCCGAATCTGTAACTCAGGACTGGCTCTGGAACCATTTAACCTTTAGCTCCTTGTCTGGTCGTAAGGCCCTAGATATCAGTTTGAACACCTTCACTTCCAAGTTTTCAAACGTTCCTGAAAGCGATCTACGTTCAAAAATGGATGAAGAAATCGCCCAAGACTTGTCAATAATGCAGCTGCAACCAGCTATCATGCGGGACTATCGTCGTTTTGTGATCTTGAAATACGAAAGCCAAAGTGTCAAGATAAACCCGCAAGGAGTACGTACTTCGTAACAAAGTGGCCAATGCTCATATTTATCTCTCCAGCTCGAGTGGATATCTTTGTCCAATTTCGATTTCAAGGACGATTTCTTCACAACAGGGCCGTAAGAGTCATTGGTTCTCAGGGACTTTGAGTCCTGGATAGCTTGTACTGTGAATCCAGATCCGGACGAGTCCGTGTATCTTTTGCATGTATCACAGGGAGTGCATATGCTTCAAGGAATCAAGATGTTTGACCATCTTACATAAGGACGAATTCACCAGCGATAATCATGGACTCATTTAGGAAGGTTAGAAGTTGAATGCCCTACTGAGGGTGCAACCTCACTTCGTTCAAAATACCTTCGGTGATCCTCGTCGGCATATGAGTAAAACTCAGTTGGTGATGGGAACAAGGGTAACAAAACATTATTGCCCTGACGCTGCACGATTGTCATAACGACTGCCTCCGTTATTTTGTAAAAACCCTTCGACATTTCGTGTATCACTAAGCAACGTTCAAAGTTTGAACGGCGTTCGGGGGTATGCAACATTGGCTGCAGCAGCATCGTCCACAAACCAATACAGCTGGCCGGGGAAGACGGGCTTTACTCTTGCCGAGGGAAGTCCTTCCTCAGGGATATCCAAAACTGACCTGAGAGTCGTTGCTTTTTCTTTTCCAGCCGCTACGAACACGATCCTCGCGGCATGATTGATCACTGGGTATGTGAAAGTAATGCGCTTCGGGGGCGGTTTGGGGGAGTCATCCACGTATGCAACCCAACGGTCTTCCTCCTGAAGGAGCTCATGACCTGGAAAGAGAGAAGCGGTGTGGCCATCCGGACCCATGCCCAAGAGAATGACGTCGAAGACAGGGAAACGGGCAGAGTCCTTCTGAGCGAATTCTCGAATGAGATCTTTCTCATACGCATCAGAGAGCTCTTCCAGGTCATCAAGCAGAGAAGGGTCAATGTGATGGATGTTTTCCTCAGGAATAGAGACCTTGGAGAATAAGAGATCCACGCATGCGCGATGGTTGGAGTCTGGGTGATCAAGGGGCACGACACGTTCGTCGACGTAAAAGACGTGCCTAAAGAAAGAGTATTCAGAAGGAGCAGAAGTTAACGCTGATGTCAAACACACCATTTATTCCATTTAACTGCCGGGTTGCCAATGAGGCCTCTCAGCATCTTTGGAAGCGACCCGCCGGAGAGGGCGACTGTGAAGCGGCCCTTTTTGTCGATAGAGTCTTTCTGGGCTTTTATTAGAAAAGCAGAAAGAGAGACAACGAGAGAGTCTGCGTCTGGAAAAGAAACGAGAATGGGTGCGTTTGGAGGTTGGTGGACAGTGGCCATTTTTGTAGCAATTCGTTAGGTTGCAGTCAAGATTTGGATTGATAAGAATATGATGTCATTGATATTACATGACTAATCAATAAATATGCACTGCCACTAGCCCCTGATCGCTGCAAGAGTACAAAGTCAGTACATTGCTGCAAACTGGGCGAAAGATACGCACGATTGTTGTCTGGCAACATCCATTTATCTACCATGTTCCGTCCATCCACCGCATCGCCTGGAACCAATGCCAGTGGTGTCGGTAGCACAATCTGAATTTGACCGTGACGGCTGTGAGGCATTCCTTGAACAGAATGTCGACTTGTCCGTGACACAAACGTGTTGTGAGAAGACGACATGGATGAAGGACGCGGACGCCGAAAGGGCGGAGGCGTAGCTAACAAATTTCCAGCCTGGAGACTCAATGTACGAGCCGAGAGCTCTGCTTTGGTCGAGCCGAGCGACGGGGGAGAATCGAGGGAATCATGTAATGTAGGAATGGGGAGGGGTCGTTCGGGATTCACTATCAAGCCCGGCCATTCATATGTATCGCTTGT
>Ga0307507_10006330_pt1 | contig 18280 bp, 21 predicted proteins | sample 7_EM_MG_FD_207223 | JGI IMG/M metagenome (GOLD analysis project Ga0307507, IMG submission 207223) | Populus trichocarpa ectomycorrhiza microbial communities from riparian zone in the Pacific Northwest, United States - 7_EM | ecosystem: Host-associated > Plants > Roots > Unclassified | place... | reverse complement strand
ATGTCAAGGCCATCGAGCGACACTACTCCTTCATTACCACCAAAACTTGCATTCTGTGGAGAACAACAAGATACTTCAGAATCAACAGCGCCCAGTGTTGACACCTCAGAGGCAGCCTTGCCTTGTACAATTAATGCAACGGACCAGAATACTATGGTTCCTAAACATTCCCTCACACCCCCTGTTCCGACAAAGGACACGGCTCCTACCATCCCTAGTGACGTGCGGTCTAGTGTGGTGAAGAAAACCACATTCCGTCGTCTACCTGCTCACCGCAATGCTCACTCTCGTAATACCTCCATGAATTCTTCACCACAACCTCCAAGAAGTGGCGTGGAGATGGGTGCCAGATCCCCCTTATTATCCCCCTCCATGTCTCCGGATTCTCCTGCAAGCATATCTCTTCCTCTACCCAAGGTCCAAGAAGTCAAGCCACAGTCGGGAAGACCTTCATCTCAGATCCTACCTGTAGAGCCGCCATCCATCATGAGGGCATCTTCATCAACACCGGTGGGCCATGAACTAAGTCTCAATGACAAGCCTCTGCCATCAATTCAACCAACAAGTAGTCCGAGAAGGCTTGCCCCATACCGTCCTGGTTTCCAACCTCTGGGTGTTCGGCGGCATTTGACGGATGATTTCCTGGAAATTCGGCGCATGAAACGTGATGGGGTGGGTCCCGGTGACATGAAGAGGGTGGAGCGTACAAAGTTAGAGCGAAGACTTGAGAAGCTGATAATTCTTCATTTTCCCGAACGGGAACATGAGGAAAAAGCGAGACCAGGTCCTCGTCCCCTCGCAAACGGGAACCGAAGGGCATCAATATTTGATTTTGGGAGTTTGAAAAGGATGAGTCTTAACGACGCGGGAGGTCTATGGAAGGAAATTGTAACCAGTAACGTTATGGACTCGGCTAAAAACGATTTACGAGGTTCTTGTTATATTCTTTCATGTACTAAACGAATCCACTCATAGCGACGTTTCCAGCTGCAGAACAGCGAATAACACCCTGGCAAGACGACGCAGACGTTACCAAATGTCCCTTGTGTTTGTGCGCAGATCAGAAGCCTGTCCTTGGAATTATCTGACACCTTCATAGAGTCTCATTTCACCCTCTAACAAATCGTAAACACCACTGTCGACTTTGTGGTAGGATAATCTGTTCTCTGCCCGTGAGGCCTCCACAAAGGAATGTTCTATGTTCGACACTTTTTGTAGTCGATAAACATACGCGGCAGATTGAGGAAGTTGGGGAAGGGGTTGACTATGGCGTTCGGAAACGTCGGTCATCCGGTGTTGGGAGTCAGCATGCCAAACTCGAAGATGATACCAAGTTTCTAAAAGGCGTACGGATATGTCGTGATTGCCGACCAATACTCCTGTAAGTTTCCCTGATTCTGTTCTCGGTGAGGCTTTTAATAAATGTATGAATATATATCAGGAGACAGCAGTACATTCAGCAGGCACTAATTACCCCAGCTTACGTAGAACTATACCAGGTATAGTGCTTCTCTGATTATGGTCCATAGCTTATAATCACCACCAATTTGCAGAAATTCATCAGTCTAGAATGGGATATCGAGAATGCTCTGCCCAAATTTCAAGAATTGATTGTTTCACTCAAGTATGTTCCCCGACCTACTTTGTAGTTCACAGCTCATTAATCGTCCACAGTCAGCATGATAGCCCAACAAAGGAAGCTGTTGCGGCTCGCAAGCGTCTGCTTGATTCTTTTGCGCAATACGACAGATTAGCGAAGAAGATACGGTCACTCCCGTGTCCGACTGGGTTTGGTAATTCACAGGACCGTGTCCAGTTGGCAATTATGATGAGAGCCAACTTGTTTTTGCAGAAAAATATGATCACCTTACAAGTAAGACTTTTCGGTTCATCCATACTTATATCGTGGCCTAATCATCTGCAGTCGATACCCACACTTCGCTCAGAACGTGGGGCAAGTTCAAACTCCAAACCTGCTGGAACAGAGGAATTGTCCAATCCGACATCTGACGTAGACAGAGTGGCTCACACCCTTCAGCCGCTTTTAGAACAGGAGAGTTTGTTGGAGGTTTTCATAGAAGAAGCGCAATCGCAACGTAAATTCGAAGATGTGAAGACTTTGAAGACGAATCTGAAAGAAATTCGTCAAGAAATTGAGAAACTCTTAGATGCATCGGATACATAATATTTTTCACTACATAATTTGTAACACTGTGCACATACCTCATTCTTTGCACAGAGGGAATCTCGATCAGATTATTTTCCTGACGATATACTGCATTACTATCATCATGTCTATGATGGCCTCACATAAATAGTTATAGAAATACAGGATAATGTAATCAAAGAGTAATTAATTAGCGTCCCAATGACCCCATAAAACTAGACAGATCCAGTCCTTCGTATTCATCTTCAGCTGGCAAATCTTCCAGACCCTGAAGAACGTTCTTTTGGGAAACAGGGCCTGATGTTTGCTCCTTTGCATTGGTCTTGGCAGCAGCCAGCGCTTCCTCTTCTTCTGATGTCCTTCTGAATAGATCCAGCACCAAATCCGTATCCATGGAATTTAAGCCAGAATTCTGTTGTGTAACAACTGAATTCACGATATTAAGTTTGAAACGTTGCAGACTTGAGAAAAAAGATCAGAAAAAAAAGGTCAAAGAAGTGCTCCAGAGCTAATCACTAACCCCATTATCTTTTCTTCTAGCGTTCCTTTCGTAATTAAACGGTAAACATTAACCACCTTTTTCTGGCCCAATCTATGGGCCCTGTCCATGGCTTGGAGGTCTTTCATTGGGTTCCAATCGTGCTCAACGAATATGACAGTATCCGCGCCCGTTAACGTCAGCCCCAAACCACCTACATGAGTTGTAAGGAGGAGGCAGTCGATACTAGGATCCGTGTTGAAGGTTTGGACCACGGGGTGACGTTTGCTTGCATCGGTATTGCCGTCAAGTCGCATGTAAGTAATGGAGGGCATGTGCGTTTTGAACAGATCATTTTCGATGATGTCGAGCATTTGCTTCATCTGACAAAAGATGAGGACTCTATGTTGCGAGAAGGACTCGTCACTGTCAGTGACGTCGGCCATTTCGCTTTTCTCAACTTCAGCACTTGGAGGTGCTGAACCAATACCGCAATCCAGAAGAAGTTGCCTATGGAACCATTCAGCAAATCGTGGAATACCAGTTATGATTCTTCAAACCTTAAAGCCTGTAACTTAGGAGCATGTTGTAAGTCGTTGAGCGATGTCTTCGTTCCACCTGGTATATGGCCCAAAGCCGCGTCAATGGCCTCCTTGTTGTCCTTGAGGACGAGAGCAGGGTGATTGCAGAGTTTACGCAAGTATTGCAATGACTGGAAAATGTGCCTTTGGCCTCCTTCTGAAGCATTGGTCTTGTCTGTCTTTATCATGTCCGTCGCTGAGAGTCCTCCTTTTGATTTGGCAAAGTCGTCATAGAGGTATTTCTGCAGGTCCGAAAGTTCACAATAATAGTCTTGGATGATTTTAGGTGGTAAATCATTGAGTACATCTTCCTTCAGTCTGCGCAAAAGGAAGGGTAAAACCTGTTTGTGAAGTGCCTCAAGAGCCAATACCGCTGAATTCATGTCAGTACATGACCGCTTAATTGTAAATAAAATATGGTTACCAGCTTCGCTGTTTTTGGCTTTCCCGTCACGATTGGAAAGGATGGGTTTGCTGAAGCGCTCGTTGAATGATGATTCAGTACCGAGGAATCCTGGCATCAAAAAGTCGAACAAACTCCATAGCTCCAACACGTTGTTTTGAATGGGTGTGCCCGATAAAACAAGCCTGTGTTGGGCTTGAATGCATTTTACGGCTTTGGTCAGTTTTGTCTTTGCATTCTTGATGATGTGCCCTTCATCCAGAATGCAATACAGCCACTTCAAGCTCTCCAGATTGGCAATGTCGTTTCTGACAACTTCGTAGGAGGTGATAACGATATCGTATGATTGCAACCTTGTCAAGAGACGTGTTCGCTCCCTCGAGTTGCCTGTGTACAGCACGGGACGAAGGTTTACGGAATACTTTTGAATTTCGTAATACCAGTGACCTGTCAAGGTGGGAGGGCATATGATCAAAGATGGAAGATGCACTGGGTCAGCAGACCCAATTTCGAGGTGTTTCTGAGATAATTCGAAATGTTTGCCAGCTAGGATGCATATTGACTGAAGGGTTTTGCCTAGTCCCATGTCTACAAGGAGATGAATATAAGATCGAGAGATTCAAAGTTAACAACGTACCATCGCAGAGAATGCCATGGAGCTGGTACTTAGCCAGAAATGCGAGCCAGTTGACGCCGTCTTGCTGGTATTTCCGTAGCTCGGCATTGATTTTCACAGGTAACGTATACTTCTCCACCTTTGAGCCATCAAGCAATTGACTCAAGAATTCTCGTTCGGTATCACGTCTTTTCAAGAGCTCGTCAGAGAAACCAGGTGGGTCGGGTAAGCCGACCTGAAAAGGTTCAGTGAACGAGGCGAAAAGAGGGAGAGGACGTATTTACTTCGAGAGGGATCATCTTGACCAAGGAAGCGAAAGTGTTTGAGGCCGTTGCGCGAATCTCATCATTTGAATCGCTCATCCTTCCTAGAACGGGCACCACCATGAAAATGATATAGGGTAGTGCTTTGATATCCAGACGATTTACGATGTCTGAACTGTTTGTTCAGATCCAAAGAAACACAAAGAAAAAGGAATATACTAACGATAGATCAACTCCATCGTGCCTTGACGATTTGTTGCTACAAGGGGATCTTGTAAGAACGGGATGATACTTTCAACGACATAGCGCATGGCCTCCAAAGTCATAACATCACATAAAGTCGCAAAACATCGAGCCGCAGCTTGTCGCACAATGGCAAATCTACTGCGAAGAGCGAGGTTCATCATAGGGAAGAGTTCCTGCAATTTATGCAAAAGCCCGTTGTGGAAAGTTGGAACTACGGCTTCCAAAACGCTGAGGGAGTCTATGACATCTTGACCATATTGCTTCTCGATAAGTTCGTCTGATTTATCCAGGGAGTCTATGAACTGGTGAATATATCGACCCAATGCTCTGATGTGTTTCACCCACTTGAATGACAAGCGCTCAATAAGCCCCCTGCTACGGATTGCCACATAGTTGGGATTGTATCCAAAAGTTTCTCACCAAATTGCTCAGAAAGTTGTCGAAAGGCATGGCTTGCTCCTCTGCGGGCCAGCTTGGCCTTTTGAACTTCTTCACATTTATCTCCTTCACCCCCGATGGCTTCTTTTGTCGATCGCGACATTGAGGACAAATTTAGTAATGAGAATGATAAAATCCCTTTGACGGATTTACGCATGTATGCGAATGTTGGGGTTTGTTCAACGTCCTGACAAAGAAAGGTGCAAAGGTTCTTAACAATCTTATCTGGGGGTTGGGTGAGTCTATTTTGGATGCAGAATCGAACGAAAGTAGCCACTGCGAATGCCGATCGTTTTTGCAGATCTTCGTTTTCTTCGCTCTGGAAAAAAATCAATGGAGTACAAATTGAGACAGTAACTGACCTACCTTAATACCGTTCATAATGCCTTTCACGACAGGACTGACTTTGTCTGGAGTGCTTTTGAAGGCGACAAAGGCCGCAGCAAAGGCCGCAGAGACACGGATGTCATGCTGCGCTTTGGTCTCATTATACCGTCCAATGTTTGCCAGAACGACATTACGTTTCTCTGCGATGACTCCCAACTCTCTCTTTTTGGTTCTCCCTAAAGAATCCTTCAACCTGTTGTACTCGCGATCAAGTGCCCAATTGGCTCTATCAATGGTGAACGCCTTTTCCTTGGTGCCGGTGATATCAATTTCGTTCCCAAGGAATGGGATAGACGACATAGGGAGCTTGCAGTCGGTAGCGAACATCTGGAGTAACGAGACAGTCTCCACATGGATGCGGCTCAAGGCAAGGGTCATTTCGTGGTACGCGGGTGGGGTTTTACCTTGCAACCAATTGAGTGTTTTTGTCGTAATCTCCCGCGCCAAGGAAGAGGTGTCAACTAGCGAGATAGAAGTCTCTGAAGCAAAAGCTTCATATTGCCTGGCCCATTCTTCTGCGACAACGGCGGTGAGAAATTTCTGAAGCATGCTCGACGAATCTAAATAGTGAAGGAGGATAGGTTTGAAGCATGACTCTATGACATTTTTCTGTAGGGAATAAGAAGATTGATCAAGTCCGATCAGGGAAAAGACTCACATCTGACATCCAGCAGACCATTAAATAACCCAAAGCGGTACCAGTAGCCAGGCGAGCGTTTATGATGACATCAACGGAAATTAGTGATAAATCTTGGCTAATCATTTTTTTGTCTACATTGTGACGTTCGGGCGGCATGTTTCCTTCCAGGTGCATGGATGGTGTGTAGAAAGTGGAGACATCGATGGGTACTCCAAGGGGGGTCATCATAATTGCGTACCAATCAATAATCATTTGCTGCGTTACAATGTTTTCAAGGTGTCCAGGGATCGTGGTCAGAGCAGTCTTCCAAGCAGTCAAACTAGCGTCACGTATATCCATCCGCTCTTCGCAGACCATGTTCTGGAATAACAGAGAAAGGAAAGGAGCAGCGATCCAGTCTCTGGGGAGCGACTGCACAACCATAAATGAGTGCAGGGTTCTCACAACTGCCAAGCGGACGTTAGGGATGGTGTGACGGAAGAATGGGAATAACGTTTGCGCAAGTGTAGACAGAGGGAGGCTGGAGACGACATTAGCTTACTTCGATAACATGGAAAAAACACATACGTAGGACTGTCCTTTGCCAGAATTTGAATTACTTTGTCGTAGGCGACTAATTTCGCTATTATTCCTCTTTAGACATTGTCAAAGAAGATTAAACAAATCTCACAAAGGAGGTCCATCACGACGCCGACACTTGAGCTAAGGTCATCCTTCATGTTTGACAAACACTGCCATAAGACGACAAGTACCCGGTCAAGTGATTCAGGGAGCTGTTCAACAATATGTTCTGCGACGGGTAGTAAACATGAAGCCGCCACCGACTTCACATCATCGTCGCCATCATTCAAGCTATAATACACGGTTAGTCATACTTTAAAACAATTCATGGCATTGCCTTACCCCAGGATAGCCGCTTGCACAACGTCTTCTAATACTTCACGACCCCCGATCTCTGTGTCGGATTCCCCCTTTACTAATTCAAACAAATCACTCCTTACAGCGACTTCATATTTGATGCCCAGTAAACCAGCGTGTCGAATCTCCCATATAAGACCTTTATCAGTTTCTTTTTGAGACTTTCGAGGGACATTTGCACTGAAATCCTGACGGATCATCTGCAACAGCACGAGATGAACATGTAGAAGAGATCTGCGGGGCATGTGAAGTATTAATGATGCCAGAGTTTGTGACACCGTCTCGCGTACTGGTGCAATCACCTGAAATGTATCTGAGAAGCCAGTGGCATGGGGAATCGTGATTACTAACTTGGTCAGACACGAAGTCACTGAAACGATCTAGAACGAATATGCACAGCAGCTTGGCTGCAAGATCGTTACACCATTTTTCATGAACAGTGGCATTTGCTTCAGGTGAGAGGTTGTCTGACAAAAATAAGTGAGACAAGGAGAGCATTCCATTTCCGTGAATACTTACCCCGCATTCCTCCGCATTTTCCTTGCAGTTTCAACAATTCTCGTAACGCCATTGCAGCCCCATGCCGAACTTCCCAGGCTGGGCTAAAAAGGTCGACCTCCAAGACATTAACGACACCATCCCAGATCCAAAGCCCATTTTCAACCTCAAGGGCTTTGGATTGTTTCGCAGATTTTGGAGCGACTGCTCCTCCCTTTGAACATTCGCTACTTGTATTTGGTGCTGGACTAGAAAGCCGAGAGCTTGTTGCCGTTTTATCGTCGGGGTTAAGGATTCGTGCTCTAAAATCAACCTTAGCAAACAACAGGTGTGAAAGACGACAAAATGCATACTTGTTTGAGGAACCAGCAGGAGCTGCGATGTATTTTGAACCAGCCGTCTGAGGGGGAGGGGCAACAAAAGCTGAGTTTCCAGGCTTTCGTTTGCGCTTTAAACGATTTCTCTCTCTTGCAGATAATTGACCTGTATCAATCTCTGCCGGCGTGTCCGTGTTGGATGGTGATGGGATGGCGGATGGCGTTGCTGAACGTGTGGACGGTGAAGGATCCTTGTTCACTGGTGGGTCTACCTGACAGACATCCATCGCAGCTTGCGTGGAGGAATCTACTTGATTAACCGCATCGTCAGGGGTATCAACGTCCATCTCGGCTGCAAATTCCTTCTCCAGCTCCATATCATCGTCATCAGTATCAAGAAAGCCTAAACCGAGACGATTCATGGCTTCCTTTCTCGCCTTCTTTACTTCTGGAACTGTCGATAAGATACCGGTAGGTTTAATGAATTCCTTTCCCGAAGATGATAAAAGTAGGTTGCCCTGAGCGACCAGTTCTTGGACGGAGAACTTCGGAAATTCGGGGGAAGGCAGAGGGCTCGAGTCCTCTTCCATGAAAGGGAGGCCATGCCTTTCGCAAGAAGGAATCCAGACAGGAACAAGGGAGAAAATCTGGGATAACGCTATTGATGCAGCTGTACGTGATTCGAACGATCTGGAATGCAAAAAGGGAATGATCTGCAGTTGTTTGAATAAGGACGGTGTATCACTACAGATTAGGTACGTACCCTCGCCACTACCGACAACAGCTCCCCCCAGGCTGAACTGTCGTTGACGGGTATCTGCTGACGACTTCCGGACTTTACATCGTCCTCGATAATTGTGACATCGCTGATAACACTTTTGACAGCAAGTTGTGCTACTTGTTTGGCTGCAGTAGATCTAACGGAGGTACTTGATCCTGTGTCTAGTAGTGTAAGGAGCCTGTCCAACCTAATGAATGGTGAGTAAGAAGCGAGAATGCTGCGCCATATCAAATTACCGAGAGGTCATGCCGCGATTGGGAGGCCGGGCCGAGGGCTGAGGACACGATTGTTTGGGTTTATTTACGGGGGGATTTGCGAACGGGAGGCCCGACCTTTAAATCTCTTGTGATGATGTGTGACAGGTCGATGTGACAGTAACATATTTCCATCAGGTCTTGCAGCGCTGCCAGTGTGTCGAGATGCAATGGGAATGTAGGCTTATTAGTGCTTTTATTGAGGATGAAGATCCAGAAGGTGAGTATTATATGTCTTTTTTTTACATCAACTTTATCTTTTCTTAGCCACAATCAATAACCACTTTCTGGATCAACTACGAAAAGCTACTCTCGCTCTAGCAGATGGCCAAATCGACGAGCTTTGCAGTGAGGAGTTCCTCCGAATCATGGTTGCTTGTCATGAAGACATGAAACGCACGTCATCCTCACTGGAGCTTAATACGCTGCGAAAAGTCTACACTGACGCCGCGATACTTCGAGGACTTCTATTGTCTCTGTTATCTTTGCCCATGAACGCTATCGCGTGTCTTGACCAAGCCATCATAATTGCGGGTCCTTATGGGACTGGGAGGCTGGAATTGATTATGGATCTCATCCATAACATTCAGCGTCCGTTCCTGAGCAATCAACTGCTCAATGCAAGTGTCACCACGCTGCCTGGATCTAGTCCTAACTTCGCCAAGTGCACTGTGCCTTGCCTCTCGACCCCCCCTTCATTTCTTGACTTCCAATTGACATATTCTCGTAAACCTTTCATTCTTCGCGCTTTCGCTTCAAACTGGCCTGCATTGTCCTCCCGACCATGGAGGTCCCACGCCTACCTATGCTCAGTAGCAGGTCCTGGAAGAGTTGTTCCTGTTGAGATAGGAAGGGATTATCGAACAGACGATTGGGAGCAGAAGATAATGCCTTGGGACGAGTTCTTGACCTTCCTTGACTTTGAAGATCACCCAGCATTAGAAAATGCTTCCAACATCTACTACTTGGCACAACATGATCTAACGAAGCAGTTCCCGAACCTTTTGGATGATGTTATCATCCCAGATTACCTATACGCCGAATTAGGGTCATCCGATTTTCCTGGGTACACCCCACCTCACAATGAAAACAGGACGCTATTAAATACGTGGTTAGGTCCGAAGGGTACATTATCACCAGCTCATATTGTGAGTGGGATCTCCTTTTCTCCCTTTCACATTCGAAAGTATGTCACAGGACCCATACTTCAACTTTTATGGTAAGGTCAATCAGTTTTCGGCAGTTGGTAATTTGACGCAATTTAGTCCAAGTGGTTGGACATAAATCAGTGTGGCTAGCCCCGCCATCAGTCTCTGATTCAATGCATACGTTTTCGCAGTCGTCATTTGGAACCGGTGGGGGTGGGACATTTAGTTCAAGCCTAAGCAATACGTCTCGTATCGATGTCTTTAGCAAAGTTCAAGATCTGCAGGACTTCCCTGATTTTGTGGGAAAGGTTGTCCCGCTGTCCATGGCTGGAACGTTGGGACCAGGCGATGCGCTATTTTTCCCCCCTGGCTGGTGGCATAGTATGCGAAGTGAATCTACAAGCTTTTCATTTTCGATGTGGTTTTAGTGTGTACAGTAGTTGTGAGAAGCCACGTGCTGTTATACAGCATACTTTTTGTATTTACAAAACATTTTTGCCCGAACTAGCTGCGACGGGGGCGTTATTCCTCCTCCAGTCCTTGGGAATCGCTTTTCCCAGAATATTCCAAGAGCCGAGGTTCATCTTTTTCAATTACGACCACCAATTGACCTTGAAATACAACCAACCTGCTCAACATTCCCTGTGATTAAATGCCAGCCCGTGACGATGAGGAGAGCAAATTACAGTCACTCCCAGTGTCCTTGGGTTCTGCTCAGATAACAGACGCTGTTAGTCGTTCTCCGGACGGCGGAATCACACTGTTTTTTTCCAAGTTGGGCTTGTCAGATATTGGCGCTCATGAAGCAACGGAGCTCGCCAAAGCTGGTAGACAAGGACGCCAGGAAAACGAATCTGCCGTGGAACGGTATTCAGAATCCTTACCTGCACTTCTTACTGCTGACTTTTACTCAGGCTGGCGATGGCGAACAACCGTTTGAAGATCTTGCCGGCAGAGTTTGCCCTCCTCACTCATCTTCGTTACTTGAATCTCAGACACAACTCCTTCATCTCGTTCCCAGACGTTGTAAGCCTCTTCGCTTAAGCAAGAGGATCTGACAAATAATGCTTGTAGTTAACAATCTTGCCTTCTCTTGATACCCTTGATCTTAGCTACAATAGGCTCAAAGGTTTACCGTCTTATCCTGGAAATCTTACACGCTTGAAGGTAGGATTTGTGACTACTATTACCACACCTTATTGTTAACCGTGTCACTTCCGTAGATTCTTTCGTTATCAAGAAACAAATTAACCAAGCTACCGTCCTATCTGGTACAATTTCAAAAGCTTGAAGCTCTTCACGTTGACCGCAACCCAATCGATTGGCCTCCTCCCGCTGCACTCGAAACATTCGGTGATACTCAGGCTTTACAAAATGGAAAGGAGTGGGTACGCAAACTCCAGAATTGGATGGAGGTGGAATTGGAATTAGCCAAGGGTAAGGAGTTCGAAGATTCTGGTTACAGTGAAAGGAGTGACCTCAAGAACGATCGGTGCGGGCAGTCATGCATTCATTCTTGACCTGGCTGATGATGCCTGGGACAGGTCGAATTATGAATCGTGGAGGTTTCCCATGCAGGATAAAATACATCATTTAAATCGGACACCTCACGCGAGGTCGTTCTCCATCGATTCGGATGTGTCAACATACTCGGTACTCGACACCACCAGTGATATTGATATCACCAAGAGGCGGCCGCTGAACCTAACCACCAATACTAAACCACTTACCCAAGCACGCGATTTGTCGGGGATACTTTCCACGTCTTTGCCAGAACCGGAAGCAATGCACCTCAGAACAGCCTCGCATGCGAGCACCCTTCGGAAGCCGCAACCCTCAGTTGTAGCTGGAAAGAAAAGCTTGCCTGACTTGCGAACGGGCAACGACATGAGAAAATACCAAGAGGAATGCCGTACAACTACTCCAGATAATCGATTTGGTCCTAATCTCCATCAGGATCCCAGTTCATCATATGATTCCCTCCCTTCTTATGACGAAGATGCACCACCTCCGAACCCCCGCATCATCCCCACAGTTTCTGTAGAACGCAGCTCATACTTTCGCCGTTCTTCGACTATGCCTACCAATACTTCCATTCCGCAACCTCTGCGAACCCTTTCTCTGGCGGCTCGTGGTATCCTGTTTAGCCTGGGACAGCTTTATCAGACATTAGACCAGTACTCTCACCAAGATGGCGATGAACACCTATCAACGATCTTCAGAAAAGTGTTGGAGCCTGCAAATGTCACTATGTTGCATCTGATTCGCTCTCTGGATCGTTTTGACGATGTCAGTCAGAAATCAACCCCTTCTCCGACCCTGTGTAGAGCACTCGTCGAGTCTTGTAGAGACACTGTAACTGTTTTCCGAAAAGCTGCTGGGCTTCTCAAGTCGCAGTTGAGATCGCTGATGACCGAGGATGTACGGTATGTCCGATGGTTGGTCCTGGAGTGGAATGCAGTTTCCGTAGAGTTATCTTATGCCTGGCAATGTATGGTTGCCCAGCTGGAGTCTCTGAAACCTTTACTCGCAAATAGCTTCTTGAAACCACCTAGGTTTGGATCAGCTACGGTTATCGATGACCATTTGGCACCATCTGTTCGCCTGCGCCCCTCTGAGGTCACACAAGCTGGAAGAACACGCACTGCAAGACGCCATGCTGGCTCCTTCAGCACCAAGGACGTTCAGATCGGTAAGGAACTTCCCTCGTACGATATAGTCCCAAGCATGGCAGGTGGTCTGGCTTCTGATTCTCAGACACCAACTTTGAGAACGCCAAAGCGCCAAATAACTCTGCCTGTCATCACCTCTACACCGAATGCTTTTGAAGCCTCGTTTACCCCGTCATTCACTGCTCCGCCCTATTCTGGTTCCTTCTCTGATTCATTTTACCATCACCGCGGCCATTCCCAAGGTTCCATCGCCGAAGGGTCGAACACAATTTCTCCAGCCTTCGTGTATAATTCAAATTCAGTTTCGCAGCGACATGGCGACGTTCTTCGGGCGATCCAACGAACTGTTAACCTTGCTCCTGTGGTTTGGGACCAAATTGAAGATGCTCTGAACGACCTGGCGGCATCGAACCAGGATATTCACGACAGCATAGAGCAAGCACGCTCTGTCACTAAGAGGTTGTCTGATGATGTAACCATTATGTTGGAAGGCAATTCTGACGCCGACGAGAGGCTGCTTAGAGAGAACGCACATCTCTTTGTCAAGGTGTGTACTGTTATACCAAATCATTTTTTTTCCTGATATCTGAACATCCATTTAGGCTTTGGTCCTATTATCCAACATCTTGAAAACATATGTCACTCCTCGCTCCGTTTCTTCTTCTCTTAGAACTAATCTGGTCAATTTAACCCAATCCGCTGAAGACTTCGCCGTCCTTCTACCGATCTCTTCTATCCGATCTTATACCACGCATTCCTACTCTCCAACATTCTCTAATTCCCATTATTCCCCGTATAATAATAACGGAGTCTCGCAAAAGCATGAAGACAATCAACTGGCTCCCAGCCTTTCCAGATCAAGGAGTGAACAACCCCCCATTCGTAGTGCAAAACAATCTCCAGTTCCCGCCCACGGCACCACGGCACCCTCTTTCAGCGGTAGAATTACTGTTCCAAAACGATTTCGTCGTCCTCGCGAAATGTCCACTGAAAAAGCAGATCCAGGATGAAGGATCAATGAGTACATATAACCTCGTAACAGGATTGCTGGATTTCAATAGGGACTGCGTGCTTGTAAATTGGTTGTAATAATTAGTTGCTTTACACTATATGGTTTTATATTACTGTAAACTGGCGGTGACGCCGCGCCGACTGTCACAACTTGTTCTAACTTTCCACAGATGTTCCCTCCGTTAAGCATATCTTAACGACGATCTTGCCAGGTCAAAATAGCATAGCCACTCTCCTGGAATACTATGTCAGGTTCTTATGCCACTATTGCACCGATTTCATCGTCTTCAAACGGGTTTGCGCAACCCATCACTGCTTTATCCTTCGATCCAGTATCCGATATTTTATGGGCTGGTCTGAATTCTGGAGTTGTCGTCGCATACTTAGGTAGGCAGGGTGTTCGAGGACCATGTTTCCGCACTGGTGGCAACCTCTCTGTGAAGAAGATGATTGCGGGTGACAATCATGTTCATGCAGCAGATAATGCGAACGAGATACTAGGCTCCTGGACAAAGGGTGGCGTCAATAAATGGCATTTCCGGTCTGTTTTCATCTTGTTCGTTCCATGCAAAGTCCTGAAACAACGCATTAGGCCTTCATCCGAGCTCCTTACATTTTCAAACACACCATCGGCTTCGACAGTACTGGTCGCCTCGCTGATGGGTTTGGAACTTGTGTTTATCAGTACAATGACGGGAGCTGTTATCCGACAAGCGCAGACATCCTCCCTACTCACCCATCTGGAACTATCTCATACATTCCTCGTTTCGGGGTCATCGGATGGCTATGTTCGCATTCACGATCCTCGCACAGGGATGGGAAGGCCGGGTGGGGCGGAGAATCTTGTAAAAGCACATGCTCGCTCTATCCAGGGGTTGCAAACTGCAGGAAGCTACATCTTTACTATCGGAATGAGCGAAAGGTATGATGGGGACTGTATGATGTTTTCATGCCTGACCACGTCTAGGCAATCTCGTCCTTTCCCCGATCCACTAGTCAAAGTTTACGATGTACGGAACATGAAGGCATTACCACCAATTCCGTTTTCCGCAGGTCCTGCCTTCATCCACACAAACCCTATGCTGTCATCAAGTTTGGCTATCATCTCGAATGAAGGCTTCATCAATATTGTTGATGCATCTAATCCTTCGGCTGCAAATGAGTTCTACCAGGTTTGTTATTCGAGAATTATGAACTCAGCCATTGAGGTCGTTTTCCCTTTAGCTGGACACCTCATATTTGACGTGTAGCGCAATATCAGCAACAGGTGCATACCTGGCTTTCGGCGATAATGAAGGCACAATACACCTCATGTCTCAAGCAGAGGAGAATACGCCATTCAATGGGTTTGAAGGTCAACCTGTCCCAATGGCTGATGTTCCCGCTCCATTACCAGTCATCGAATGGACTGATTCAACGTGAGAGTTCCATTATCGGCTGATGAGTTCAGAAATGTCAGCTCTGCTAAAGGCCTCTGAATATTGTTGGAATGCCCTATTTTGATACCAAGCTACTATCCGCTTGGCCGTCTTCCCTCAGCTCTAGGCCTCCAGGACAGTTTGGTCCTCAACGCATTCCATCCCAGGTTCTGGCTTCAATGAAATACAATGACAAAGTGGCATACGCAACTTTGCCAAAGGAATTGAGGGGTCATAGAAATATGACCGTCTCTTTGGGACGGAAAGGCGCAGCCCGGTTTCGCAGTGACAAAGCAGTTGAAGTAGCTCTCTTTTGGATTTCTCTTCTTTTTCTAAAACATTTCTAGTCAGAACCTGCTAGTGCTACCATTGACCACTTTGATGCTGACATCCCCCGAATGTATCGCCGAGTGGAAATTGAATATTCGAAATTCGGGGTCGAGGACTTCGATTTTGGGTCAGTCATATTTCCCTTTCATTTCTTCCATCCGCCCAATCCCTTGCGTCTGCAGCTTCTACAACAAGACCGACTTCAGTGGCTTGGAGACTCATATTCTTAATTCTTACACCAACTCTGTAATACAAACGATGCACTACGTTTCTCCCATTCGACAGCTTGCCAAAGCCCATGTTTCTACTGATTGTTCTCGCGAACACTGTCTATTGTGCGAATTGGGATTTACTTCGCGTATGCTAGAAGATGCTCGAGGTATCAACTGTCAAGCTAGCAATTTTTGTAAGACTGTTGGCGTCCTGGCACATGGTTTGTTTCTCCTCTTGTCCAAGGTGAACACTCCCACTTATGCGTATGGTCGTAACAGAGGCTAATGCTATCGAAATTGTTGATTACGGAAGAGAAGATGTGGACGTTGATTATACTCAAAAGATCCAGGCTTTCCACCGATTCCTACTCGATTCCCTCAACACCGAAATCAACAATTACCCCGATAATCTTAGGCTTGTCAGATCCCTAACAACTTCGCAAGCCCCTCCCCCTTCTCCCATAACACAACTTCTGGGTATTGAGGGATCCAATATCATCAAATGTTCTCAATGCAAAAACCTCAGAGAAAAACCATACTTAACACATGCACTGGATATGTTATATCCCTTGAAAGTAAGTCGAGAGCAAAAGAAAATCCTATGAACACCATTTCTTATAACGAATAGTCGGCAGATCAACCCTCTACAACCTTTGCAGAGCTATTGAATCATTCTCTCTTCCGCCCCGACACACACAAAGCTACTTGTCAACATTGTAAACAATTTTCTACGTTTACTTCGACTCGGTCTATTGCGTCACGACAGTTACCCCCAATTCTAGCGGTTAATGCCTCGATATATAATAACGAAACACTGGGCCTCTGGAGGGAAATGCGTGGGCCTCACTTCATGGCCCCCCAATTTTCCCTCTGTGGTCAAGTTGATGGAATGGATGACCCGAAGGAGGTTTTCTACCAAGTTCGAGTACGTTACAATTCTATGTCATGTCCGTATTTCTAACTATCCCCAGGCCTTGATCTTGAAAGTTGCAGGAAAGGGGCAAAAGTCACACCTCGTTGCTATAATCAAAGGTTGGACCCTCCACATATCCACCTTGTTGTTTATTGTCATTCTTTAGTTCCAGAGGCGGAAAATGACACTTCATCGAGTCCATGGTACTTATTCAATGATTTCGTTGTCAAAAATATCACGCAGGACGAAGCATTAAGTTTCCAAGAGAGTTGGAAGGTCTGTCCCATATCAATAGATCAAGCCAATTATTAATGATCCCTCTTAGGTACCGGCAATTGTTTATCTGGAAAGAATGGACATGTACAACGCCTTGGACTTTGAGCACTTCTCTTACATGCTGGATCCTACCATTCTTAACCGCGACACCTCTATTTCTCTGTACGGATTTGAGTCATGGATGTTTCCTAATCCTCACTTGCATTTCACAGCAATCGCGATCTCAGTCTTACCAAACATAAATTTCTGGGCTCCAATGAAATGCCGAAGCCGGGGACACTGGTTGCAATTGACGCTGAATTTGTTTTGATGCAACAGGTATTTTCGCATCCATTTCAATGTTCAATGAGTAATTGATAGGTCAAATAGGAAGAGACAGAGTTTCGCTCTGATGGCACTAAGAAGGTACTGCGACCCGCCAGACTGAGTCTCGCCCGCGTTTCTGTACTGCGTGGAAGTGGGCCTCAAGAAGGCACCCCATTCATCGATGATCACATTCACACCAGTGAAATTATCGTTGATTACCTCACTGAATTTTCTGGCATTAAATGTAAGTGGTGCATTGACAATCCACATTATAATACTCAAGACCTGCATAACAAATGTAGTTGGAGACTTGGACCCTGCTTTGTCTCCTTACACGCTTACTCCACTAAAATTGGTTTATAAAAAACTGCGCTATTTGGTCGACTGTGGCTGCATTTTCATTGGACATGGCCTGTCTAAAGATTTTCGTATCATCAGCAAGTACACCCACTGTTGCATTTCTTCATTCATACTAACAGCAAGATAGATATCTATGTTCCACCAGAACGGGTAATTGATACCGTTGATCTGTATTTCTTAAAGACTCGTCAACGTCGCTTGTCTCTCCGGTTCCTTTCATGGTATGTCCTAGGGGAACACATTCAAACAGATACACACGATTCGATCGAAGATGCCCGTTCAGCTCTTCGGTTGTACAATGCTTATCAAGAACTCGAGGGACAAGGGATATTCGACCAAAAGTTGGAAGAAATCTATAGAGATGGCAAACTCGTCGTTCGTATCTTCTTACGATCCCCCAGGATTTTAGCTGATTGAAATTCATTTCTTTAGAACTTCAAGCCACCTTCAAACCTCAACCTTTCTGTTGACAGAGCTGAGACAGCTTCTCCCGTTCCGGCTTGGGCATATAGTGAAACATTGGCACCTAGCCAAAAGACTAGTACATCAATACCCTGACGCCTTCGTGGCCGCGTAGGTGGGAAATTCAAAAAGTCGATGACCCCGCAAAAAGTGTGATGCAGGTCATAGTAGTGTACAGCTGTATT
>Ga0307507_10006329_pt1 | contig 18283 bp, 24 predicted proteins | sample 7_EM_MG_FD_207223 | JGI IMG/M metagenome (GOLD analysis project Ga0307507, IMG submission 207223) | Populus trichocarpa ectomycorrhiza microbial communities from riparian zone in the Pacific Northwest, United States - 7_EM | ecosystem: Host-associated > Plants > Roots > Unclassified | place... | reverse complement strand
AAGGGAGATATTGTGGGGTCCAGTGAATCTGGATTTCGTCCAGTTCTTGTTCGATAAGAACCCCGTAGGGTATGATAGGTGAATATAGGGGATGATCTCTGTGTGGTAATGGTTCGAGATATCTTCGCAATGTTGGATTCTCGAAAAGGTCGTGTCTGACTGTCTGATGTATATTTTCCGTTATATACTTTGTCGTGACAGTTTTATTCATGTGTCGTGAGCCTTGGTAACAAGGAGAACTATCAATATAGTGTTAGGGGTAGCCGGTAAGGTGACTTATGATACCGGACTAGGCCTCCTGCTGGACTGGTCCTAGATGGAGAATCTTGTCTAGGAAGGCTCGTAACAAGGTGTAACTAAATTACTCGCGTAGTGTAAAGATAAATGAGGAAATAATAATTCTCAAACTTATTATATTGATAAGATCTCTTCTCCGGTGCTTGATGATCTTCTAACTACTCGGGCTCTTGCCCGCTACTTATACCCTTTCCCAGGGTACTTCTTACACCCATAGTTCTTAAGTACCTCTCGTACTTGAGCAAACTCTCATGAATGTGCGAACATCGTTTGACTCTGCCAACTCGCACACCACTTCGACTTTAATCATAGCTAAGTTAATTGCATCCAATTACTTGCTTTCGATCTTTAGATCATATGAACTTAGTCTGTATATGTAGCCTGGCTCGCTATCATACCAGTTGTTCCTTCCGGTCATGCTGTGATCAACATTTCTCATGCCGGGTAATCATATGCTTGCGTCTTCACATGTCAGACTCCATATGTCGGTCGGCTTAACTTTGAAGCGCCATAACTTCTTATCCAACCGTTCAAACTTCGCCGGATGACTTCCTACTTATAGAGATTGATCTCTTCTATAGGAGTCGGCAGAAACCTCTCGGTCGCAGTGCTTGTGCCCATGCTTGGAGAGATGTTTTTACTTAAGTGTTTATTCTGATTCCGTCCGTCATCTTAGAGAACTCTCGTTCCTACCCTATGGGCATCCTAAAATGGGAACACACACTTAAATCTCTCAGACGCCTTTGCGCTATTCTCGCCGTCATTTATGACTTATCGCATAATTATATTTTAACTAATAATAACTATGACGCGGCTGTGAATCGAACACGTGACCTTGTAGTCGGAGGCACGTGACTATCATCTTAAGCTAGACTGAGATATATGTATTGTACTTCGTACTTTTAACTGATTGGTACGCAGGGGTCTGTGCGTGAGCTTTTCTGGGTTGGCATTCTTGGTATGCCTAACATAATGCTTTGCACAATGATTGCCAAAATTCACCTGAAAACTTTGTGTCCATGCCCAGGACGATTTCGGAGGGGAGTCCGTGAAGTTTCCAAACTTCCTTAACAATGGTATCGGCGACATCGTTTGCGCTCGCATTTGTCGCTAAGTGAATAAAGTGGAACACTTTTTGTACAACGATCCACTACTACCATGCTTTGGGTTTGTCCTTGGGACTCAGGTAATTGGGTAATGAAATCTACGGATATAGAGGTCCATGCAGCGTAGGGTACATCTAAAGGTTGGAGTAAGTCATACTTGACGTGTCGTGGAGATTTGTTATGTTGACATTGGTAGTACGATCGGACATAGTCGTTTATCCATTCGCTGAGTTTTTCCCAATGAAAGTTTCTTGTAACCAATTCCATGGTTTTTTCTTGCCCGAAGTATCCGGCTACCTTAGAGTCGTCACCTCCTTTCCCGATCTCGGTTAAGAGTTCTTCCTTTGAAGGCATGAATACTCTACCCTTGTAATACAGTAGTCCATGTTCCACTCCCCAGTGCTTTGGTAGTGTTTCCCGTTTTTCCTTTAACTGACTTAACTCCCCTTTGCGTGTCGTCCAAGTGTCGTCATCCTTTCCTGCCGCTCTTATTCTGTCCAGGAATGAGTCGTCCATGGTTTGCATTAATATTGCTACAGTCATGGCCCTGGGCAGCATTGTCCCCTCGTCTCGTAGGCTAGCGCGTGTGTGAATGTGTTCTTTGTTAAAGTATGAGTTGTCCTGAAGGTCTGGATTTAGGAAACACATTTTGACTTTCAGTTCTTCAGACGAAATTATCCGTTTGGGACCATTATCGCTTGAGCTGAATTCCCGAGTTCCCCTTTGTGTCACAAACGTTGACCAAGCAAGACAGACTTTCACCTGACTAATAGTTATTAGTCATCGGTTTGTTATCTTTCACGCTATGAGATGGGTTGACTGATAAGTTTTCACAGGACGACGCAATAGCGTGTTATTGGTTTATTGTTATTAGTTGATATTTGACATGACGCACGCTTGTAGTCATGTGGTTTATGTATTTCACACATGACTCATATTTATGAGTCATGGGTTTCACGCATGTGACCCCGTTAGGGCCCATGACTTGTTTTATGGTTTTTGATGGGTTGCGAGAAAGGGGGCAGCTGACTCGGACGAGTCAGCTGATGGATTTCACACTATGACTCACTATGAGTCATGAGTCGCGTGACGCGAGGGTATGAGTCATGCACGGTTAGGGTTGAGGGAAGAACCCCTATATAAGGGCACCCTCGGGGCAGGAGATTTGGGTTCTTCACGCAACCATCTAAGTTCTTTCATACTATATACATTCAATAAAAAGATGTTTATCTATCACACTTTCGGGATCAAGACACAACTGTCTTATATGAGCCTAGCGATCGACGTTGCTAGATAGAAGTCAACGGACTTAGCTATCGCAACAGCTATCTGCCTAAAGAAACAGTGATCGTTAGGAGACTATCGGTTACCTGCTGCAAGTATCACCCGGAGAGCAGAGGATTGTAACATTTGGTTGTGTCGATCAGCAGCACCTAACAAAGAGACAAAACGGAGACCAACAACGAAAACGACATCAACCCCCTAGCGGAAAACCTTGACATATCATCACTAGGAGAGGGACTTGCAAGGGTCTTAACGGAAGAGAGGCCACCAAGCCCTACAACACCACAGCCACCGTCACCAAGTGGATCAGAAGAAACAGAAGAACAAGGCAGGACACGACGAAACACGATGGCGGCTACGACACAACATGGAGGAGCAACATCCTCGGAAACAACCCCGATTCTGAACCCTGAACAGATGATACAAATCATCGCATCTCTAAGTGGATGGACCAGGAAGCGCAAGGCCAAGGATCCGGAGATTTACCGAGGAGAAGGACACAAACCAAGCGGATGGCTAGCCCAACTCATAGTGTACTACGGGACAGGAGGATGGCCGAGCGGCCATGATGAGGAAAGAATTCTCTATGCAACAAGCCTCCTAAGGGACGACGCAGGATCCTGGATTACACCATACGCAGAGGAACGAATCACCCCAACCTGGGACAATTGGGCAGGATGCAAAGTAGAATTACAAAGACAGTTTGCCGTAATTGACACCAAGGGAGAGGGAAGGATCAAACTGAAAAACATGAAGCAAGGCAAACGATCAGTCATGGAATACTGGAACGAATTCCTCCATGTGGCTAGCGATGCCGAATTGGACAACTCAACTGAAGGAGAACTACTTCTAGGAGGAATGATCAGAGAACTGCAGAACGCCTGGGGAGCTAGTAGCGAAGAATACGACGACCTCGAAGCCCTAGCCCAATGGGCAATCCGGAAGGAAACCAAACTGGCGACGGTCAGACATATCCAAGGATTGCCATCAGCAAAAAACATCCAACGAGAGACGGCTACACCATGAAACCCAGACGGGACATACCGACCGATAAATAATGGCAATCCGAATTACTGCGACCCTATCGAACTGGACGCGACTCGGAAACGACCATGGTTCAATATCTCGAGGGAAGAATTCCAAAGCAGGATACGAGAACAACTATGTCTCAAATGCGCACAACCTGGACAAATGGCCAGGAGTTGCCCGAAAAAGGACGGACCCAAACCATTCAATGCACAAGCCAGCAGTTGGCAACCCACGAAGAAAGTGGCTCCTTGGCAAACCAGGCACAAGATTAGGGAAATTGACATCGAACAGGAACCCCAAGAGTCGGGAAACGACGACTGTCCCCAGTAAGGGATGGTCTGAGGGACAGACCCGAATCAAAACCCATGATCATGGAAAACTACTACGCGGCACTCAACTACACGGATACACTCGAAAACGACAATGACCACATCATGGTCAAGATACAACTACACAGCGGAAAAGAGTTAGTCACTATCAACCCCATGATTGACTCAGGAGCAACAGAAGACTTTATCGACCGAGAAGTCTGCAACAAACAATGGATCAAGATGATCAAAGCAAAAAACCCCAGGGAGATTTACCTCGCGGAGGGGAAACCAAGCGCTATGGGACCTGTTACCCATATGACGAAAGTACCTATGGACATCAGTAGCAATAGTGAATTGACAACCTTCCAAGTGGCAAATCTCCAAAACCATGAGGTCATCCTCGGGATGCCATGGTTAAGAGAACACAATCCGATAATCGATTGGAACGACAAAAGGATCAGATTCAACAGTGAACGATGTACGACTTGGTGTCTCAAAAGTTCAGCCGTTGCCTATGCGGTGCCCGAAGAAAAAGCCCTCGAAGAGAATCTCATCACCAGATTCTCCAAGGTCCAGGCCAAGAAAGGCCCGATGGCTAGTGACCAGAGCGTCAGAGTTAAGAAGCTATCCAATGCGGCCAGAGTGCCTAAAAATGGATCAGCAAGGGCGGTAGGACAGGCCCTGTACACAAACGAAGGAACCGACGTCCCTGCCAGAGGACAAACAATTGTTGGGACGGGGATAGCTATTGGATTACCACACAACACCTATGGACGAATTGCACCACGAAGCAGTCTAGCAGTCAAACACCGACTCAGGACAAATGCAGGTATTATAGACTCCGACTACAGAGGGGAAGTGAAGGTGGTCCTAGCCAACCTAGGAGACCAACCATATCAAGTGGAAAAAGGAGACCGAATAGCACAACTGTTCATTGAAAAATTCGCCAACAGGGAACTACAAGAAGTAACCCAGTTGGATGATACCAAGAGAGAAGAGTAGGGGTTCGGAAGCTCAGACACCACCATGGACCAAGGGGTCAAGAACCAGAAGGGGAAACCAAAAATAGAGATCAACGAGATATTGGCGAATACTTTCGGACAGTTCTACCGAAGAGGAGAGACAACCGGCATCCTAAGATGGGATGAAATGGAAGACGAAATTCAGTTGGAAGCTAGCAAGATTAGCACCGAACTGGCGATAAAAAACAAAAAGAACAGCGAAGACCAGGACGTGAGAAACACAGTCCCCCGAGAATATCACCACCTGTTCGATGTCTTCGAAAAAGGAGAGAAGACGACGGTACCGCCCCACTGGCCGGGCATCGATCTGGGAATCGACCTGGAAGAAGGAAAGACGGTACCCATCCAAAACATATATGCCCTGAGTTACGACCAATTGGAGGAACTCCACCAATACATCAAAGAAAACGAAGCTCGAGGATGGACCTGAAGGGTATGATCAGGAAGGGCTTCACCAATTATGTATGTCAAGAAAAAGCATGGCAAACTCAGGCTCTGCGCCGAGTATCGGGCACTCAACAAAGTCACCAAGAAGGATCGACACCCGCTACCGCTCATTAGTGAAGCACTGGATTGACTGGGAGGAGCCAAATACTTCACCAAACTGGATATCAAGGACGCTTACCACAACATTCGAATCAGAGAAGGAGAAGAATGGAAAACAATCTTTTCAACAAACCTAGGGACTTACAAATACCTAGTCATGCCATTTGGACTAGGCAACCCACCCGCAGCTTTACAACGATGGATCAATGAGGTCCTTATAGAACACATCGACATGTGTGGCATCATTTATTTGGATGACGTACTCATATAGTCGAATACCCTACAACAATACCGAAAAGACGTCAGCAATATCCTGGAGGCAATAAGAAAGTCAGTGATGAATGTCAGACCATCCAAATGCGAGTTCCACCAAAACGAGACAGAATACCTAGGATTCATCATCGGACAAGAAGGGGTCAAGACCGACCCAGTTAAGACACAAGCCATCTGGGAATAGACAACACCCAAGACAATCAAGGAAATCCAATGCTTCCTAGGATTCTGCAACTTCTATCGACGATTCATGAAGATTCCAGCAGGACGGCCAAACTACTGTATGCAAAAAGTAAGAAGGAATGTATTGGCGACTGGGAATGGGGAGACAAAGAACAGCAAGCATTCGCCGAATTGAGGACAAAACTGACCACGGCACCAGTGCTGGTCTACTTCGACCCCCTGGCACCAACCAAAATCGAAACAGACGCCTCAAAATATGTCTGCTCCGGTATACTGTCACAACAATGCCAGGACGGAAAATGGAGACCAGTGGCGTACCGATCCAAGACAATGTCGGACGGCGAATGCAACTACGACATACACGATAAGGAACTACTAGCGATAGTTCTAGCATTCCACGAATGGAAAAGATACACGAGAGGAAACCCCAAACCGATACGGGTCCTCACAGACCATAAGAACCTAGTCACCTTCATGACGACGAAGGAGCTAAACGAACGGTAAGCACGATGGATGCAAGAATTAAGTCAATCCAACTTCAAAATCAAATACAGAACAGGAAAGGAGGGAGGAAAGCCAGACGCCCTCACCAGAAGGGAAGGAGACCTACCCACGGCAGGAGACAAGAGACTCACTCGAAACGTGGGAATCTTACGACCAACGGATCGATACTGGTACATCCCAGAGACAGAAGAAATCAGGATCGACATATTGGAAACAACCGAATTCCGAGACAGGGACGAAGGAGGAATACACAAAGCCAGCAAAACGACAACGAAATCCAGGATATAAAACAAAAACCTGGACGAAGGGAAAACAGAAATGAAGGGAATAGCACTAGGGCTATGTCAATGGAAGGACGACCTCTTATGGTATCAAGGAAAGATTTGGATACCAAACGACGAAGGGATACGAACAGCTCTTATCGCCAGACACCACGACACCCCACAAGCAGAGCACGGAGGTACAGCAAAAACTACCAAACTCATCAAGCGATGGTACTATTGGCCTAAGATAAGAGAAGACATCAAACTATTCATAAAAAATTGCGACACATGTCAGAGAACCAAGGTGGTCCGATATGCACCCTACGGATTGCTACAGTCAAATGAGGCCCCCGATCGACCATAGAAGTCAATACCTATGGATTTCATTATGGACCAGCCGAAATCAGACAGTTATGACACCATACTGGTGGTCATTGATCGGCTGACCAAAATGAGCCATTTTGTTCCCTGGTCGAAGAATCTCAATGCACGGCAATTCGCCAACCTCTTCATGAAAGAGATAGTCAGGTTACACGGACTACCACACGATATCATCACCGACAGGGGGACACAATTTACCTCACACCTATGGAAGGAAACCATGGGGAAATTAGGAGTCGAACGGAGACTCAGCACGGCTTTCCATCCATAAAGGGATGGGCAGACCGAAAGGACCAATGCCAGATTGGAACACTATCTACGGGCATACATCCATTATCAACAGGACGATTGGTGTGGGTACCTACTACTAGCCAAATTTGCATACAACAACGGATATCAGGAAACCATCAAGAACACACCCTTCTTTGCAAATTACTGAATCAACCCCGAATACGAGATGATTGGTTATCTGATACAAGGAAAGGACACGAAAGCAGAACAAATGACTCGGTTACATGAGTCATTAAGAAAGGAAATAGTGGCTGCGCAATTACGACCAAAGGAATACCACGATTTAAAAAGAAAACCCGATCTGAACCTAGAATCAGGGGATAAGGTGTGGTTACTCCCACGCAATATCAAAATCACGAGACCGTTGAGGAAACTGGACTACAAGAAAATCGGAAAATTCAACATCTTGGAAAAAATTGGGACAAGCGCAGATAAGCTGAGCTTACCACCCTCAATGGCCATACACAACACATTCAACATCGCCCTCCTCGAACCTGACCAAGACAACCGATTCCCCTCACAGATCAAAGAACCCCCTCCTCATATTCAGATAGAAGGAAAAGACGAATACAAACTCGACGAAATCATCGACTTGCGACTCCACTACAACAAGCTCCAATATCGAGCTAGGTGGAAAGGTTACGCACCAGAACACGATAAAGTCTGGTACCCCGCGGAAAACTTCCACAATGCAGAACACACAGTCCAACAATTCCACCAACGCTACCCAAGAAAGCCCAGAGTGGATACACGTCACGAGGAACAGATCGTCCTCCGCATCTCCCCCGGTGGTCAAACAAGAACGACGCGGACACACACCAGACAGCAACCCCCAGCGCGTCGCCCGCAAAGAGACCCGCACTAGCCCAGAATATGCAGGCTTACCAAAAAGGGAGGTGGCGCACACCTCCATGAACTGGACGGACTGCACCGATGATGGGTGCCAAGTGAACATAGGCGAAAAACAAGGGTCAGGCTGGTACCCACAAGTCACCAGGAGAGCGAGAAAACCAAGTGTCGCCCACAACCACGACTGGCGACAGGAGATGGAAGCAAACCCAGGAGGGAACGGGCCCCCCCACAACCTCGTCGACGAAGGGCCCGAAGGGCCCATCATGACAGTAGGTGCTGGGAACATTGTTTCAATGACACCTGCAACAACCACCGATGGGAAAAGGTGGATGCAGGCTACTACCCCCGACAAGTAGGGGAAAAAGGGACACTGTCAAAGCATGACAGAAGGGAACACAAGAAGAGAAGAGCTGTGAGGACACGGCTGGGGAGGAAGGGGAGCGAAAAAACCATTCAAGACGTGGAAGCCCAGGAAGGACAAATCTCGGACCTCCGAAGCCAGCTCGATCGCGCTCCCCAAATCATTGTGGCAAAAGATAACGACCTCGAACGGCTCGATAAGGAAAAGGAAAAAATCCAACAAGCCTATAATCGATGCAAACTGAGGATACGTCAAATCGGGGGAATGCGGTGGAAAGAAGGAGTTTAGCATCGTGGGACCAATGCAAGAGGGGGAAGGGAGCTAATGTCACAAATGGTGACTAAGCAAGGCAGACTTTCACATGATTAATAGTTATTAGTCATAGGTTTGTTATCTTCCACGCTATGAGATCAGTTGACTCATAGGTTTTCACATGACGACCCAATAGCGTGTCATTGGTTTATTGTTATTAGTTGATATTTGACATGACGCACGCTTGTGGTCATGTGGTTTATGTATTTCACACATGACTCATATTTATCAGTCATGGGTTTCACGCATGTGACCTCGTTAGGGCACATGACTTGTTTTATGGTTTTTGATGGGTTGCGAGAAAGGGCGCAGCTGACTTGAACGAGTCAGCTGATGGATTTCACACTATGACTCACTATGAGTCATGAGTCGCGTGACGCGAGGGTATGAGTCATGCAGGGTAGGGTTGAGGGAAGAACCCCTATATAAGGGCACCCTTGGGGCAGGAGATTTGGGTTCTTCACGCAACCATCTAAGTTCTTTCATACTATATACTTTCAATACAAAGATCTTTATCTATCACGCTTTCGGGATCAAGACAGGACTGTCTTATATGAGCCTAGCTATCGACGTTGCTAGATAGGAGTCAACGGACTTAGCTATCGCAATAGCTATCTGCCTAAAGAAACAGTGATCGTTAGGAGACTATCGGTTACCTGCTGAAGTATCACCCGGAGAGGAGAGGATTGTAACACTTTCTGTCTCTTCCAGATTATCGCTTTCCATGTCATAGTGTGATTGTATTTTTTGCACGATTAGTTAAGGGATACGATCCCCTGCCTTGAATTGATAACCAAAATTCCCCTGGTTCCGTAATATTACTTTTATTTCCCGGTGTAATCCGCATACTATATGACACCGCTGCCCACCGCTACTATTCCATCTTTACTCGCCATGCCACTGCTTGCCGCCAGCGTGCTGTATGTTCCTTTAGGTATGCCTATTGCGATTCTGGTGTCCACTAACATCTCTCTTTGGGCTAGTATGGTGCCATCATTTAAGGCGTAAATGTCATGTCCTGCTGCCATCATGGAATGTTTTGTTGTGATTATCGCCTTGTGTTGCAGTTATTTTATTCTGAGCCGGTTCATTGTATTCTTTTTTCCTTCCACGAGGCTGACCTGAATTCGGTCCTTTTTGTGGCAAATTGAAACTTCGAAATGTTCTAGTTTCAAAAGTGTCTGTTCGCGATACGTGGCTTCCTCCTCAAGGTGGTACTCCGGCCGCCGGCTTAATGCATCAGGTTTGCCCCCTCTGCTGCCGGGGCGGTATACTATTTTGAAATTGAAATTGGCTAGCCATTGAGCCCATCGGATCTGTCAGGGGTTCCAGACCGTAGTAGTGAGGAAGTATTGCACCTTTTGGTGGTCGGTGTATACTGTCTCCAGGTGATCCGCCCCTAATCAGTAATGTTTCCATTTGCTGAATGCTTCCAGGATTGCCCTTAACTCTTTATCATGAATTTCGTAATTCCGTTCGGCATCGTTTATCTTTCGTGAGTGAGACGCAACGGGGTGTAGTCGTTTTCCTAAGTACCGGGAAAGGATACAGCCTAGTGCGAGGTCACTAGCGTCTCTCTCGAGCAGGATTTTTTGGTCTGCGAAAAATGTCTTAGAATAGTGGCTGAGGTAAATCTTCGCTTAGGTTCCTCAAAGGCTATGTCCTGTTCCTCCCCCCGAAACTAAAAATGTTTTCCTCCCTTGCTTTTCAAAGTATCGGTAATCGGTTTGCCAATTTTTGCGAAGTTTTCTATGAAGCGTCGGTAGAAGTTTGAAAAACCAATAAAGATTTGTACGTCTTTTACCGACCGTCGGGCTCTCCAATTGCGAATACTTCCAACTTTTTTTTGCTGATAGTGACGCCGCTTTCTCCAACGATGTATCCAAGGGATTCGACTGTATCGACATGGAACACGGATTGCTTTAAGGATACCGCCATGTCATGGTCTTCAAGCCTGCCTAGTACTTGTTTGACAAAAGCCTCGTGTTCTTCCATTGTCGTTGAGTAAATTAGGATGTCATCCAAATATACAACTACTCTGTGAACCTGGAATTCTCGGAGGATAGTGTTCATCCTGGCCTGGAACGTGGCGGGTGCGTTGACCAGCCCGAATGGCATTCCTTTATATTCATAATGTCCATATCGGGTATGGAAGGCAGTTTTCCATTCATCTCCTTTATTGATTCGAATTAGATGATAACGGTCTTTGAGGTCTAACTTCGTAAGGATGGTTGCACCGGCCACTCTTTCCCTTATTTCAGTCATGAGCCGTAAAGGGTATTTGTTGAGTATGGTTAACTTATTTAGTTGACTGTAGTCTACGTATAATCGTAGTCTTCCATCAGGTTTGGGAACAAACAGGATTGGTGCGCCCGCCGGAGATTTGCTGTTAACTATTTTGACTTCGGCTAACATTTTGTGAAGATATTTGTTTAGTTCTTGTAATTGATAAGCCGACATTGGGTATATAGGCCCCCAGGGTGGAGTTGCTCCGTCTTTGAGGTCAATCACATGGTTGAAGGTTCACCTAGAAGCCACCATTTCTGCTTTTTCATTTTCAAACAATTCCTTGTACTGCCAATACTGCTTTAGCAATCCATCTAGTTGTACTTTCTCCTGCCTTATGGATCCGATGCTTCCTATCATTCTAGCGTATTTATCGAAAGCTACCATAGTGCCCCATTCAAACATGTCGGCGATGCCTTCATCTTGTACATGCTCTAAACACTTGGAGTGTTCGAAATACCATTTCTCCGGGGTTTCGATATTTTTTATTGGATGTTTGTGGTGCCACCACCAGAACTGTCTGATCATATCATATTTGCCTGCCCCCGCAATTTCCCAGGAGACCATAGTTGTATGGCCATTGGTACTGATTTCCAGTGGAATTAGATGTGAATAGTAGTTTCCTCCCGTGGAGGATACTTCGCCATTTGACGGGGTTATTTTAAGCGGGTTTTCTCTTATTTCGTAAGGCACTTTGATGGTGCGTGCAGTGTTTTGGTTTAGGAGGAATATGTTGGAGGCAGAGTCTAGTAAGACTCTAATCTTATGCCATTTGTCTGATATGCCTAGGATTGGCATTTCCTTCAGGGCACTTGTAGTACTGTGGATTTGGTTTATATTTTGTTCGCTTGGGGCCGGGGCCTCGCGTCTCATAAGCACTCTTCCTTGTGGTAACCTTTTTGGGTTTGTTTCCGCGCCTGCCCAGTTTGGGCTCATGAAGCCTCCTCAGACAAACCGCTTTTTCCTTTCACCAAATATTTTTGAAAATATAAAATCGTTGGATGATGGTTGGGGAGTTCCAAGGGTGGGATTTTTGGTGAAAGGTAAAATCCTATCTTGTTTGTATATCAGGCAGCCCATTATGAGCGGTCTTTATTCTGTGCCCCGGGATTCCCAGATACCAGGAGTAGTTCGTCTGATGATTTCTGCTTTGCAGCTTGGATGCGTCTTCTGTTCTGACCGACTTATCCACACTTATCGGTACTTACGAGAAGTCTACCGTACCTATCGCCTAATTCCTCCAGCCCGAGCTGAAGTTTCTTCATGAAGTGGGTAGCAGTTCTGTGTGTGCAATGAAAGTACCCAACTACGAAGAGCCAAAGCTTGTGGTCGCTCGCTTCGTCCAACATGCCAACCAAATGGGGTGTTTTGTTATCAAGTAGTGCGACCCATCGCACTCGTGGGTTATTTTTCTGTGTGAGACTATGTTCTTTTAATCATTTTCGATCATTTTCTTTAAGACCTGCCTCCGGGGACGATTACGCTGGTGTCACTCAAGTCTGATGCCAGCTTCGCACTCATCACCTTGGCTAGAGTTCTGTACTTGGCTCTCTTCTTGCTGTCTTTGTGTCCTCTTAGGTTTTCTACTAACCTTCGTTAGTCCATGGGGTCCCCCCAACAAGTGGAGCCATTTTTCGGCTCGTGTTGCCCAAGGTGGGTTCCTTCGCTACTGTCTCGATTTCATCTGGGATATACACTTCTGAACATCTTCGCTGTACAACACCCAGGTGGTACCAGTTTCCCAGTCGGAAGTTATCACGCTTTTGGGATCGATGGACTCAGAGTGTATGAGCTGAAGAGTTCACTTCAGATGATTTATGTTCCCGGTTCTATAGCCGGACTACCCACATGCTTTGGCCAGTGGTACCAATGAGGGTCATACCTTCTTATCTTCCATAAAGGTCCATGCTAGTGGCCTTTGGCTCTATGTTGCGAGGTTCCTCCACAGCTATCGTCAGCCACGGCGGCTACGGTTGGCTTTCTCGGCTTTGGCTGGTTCGATCTTCCACTCGGTAATTTGAACTATTTCCTTTGTATGGTACTGACTCGAATTTCTTTCTGACAGTGCTTCCATCCGTGGTTTGTCAGGGTACATCTAGTGCATTGCCCTTTTGCCTTTCGTTCGTCGAGTATTTTCTGGTCAATACTGGTGTGTGCGTCGGCCCAAACTCAATGCATGATGTTCTGCCAGGGCGCCACCTTCCCTTTGTCTACCTCCTCCTCCTTTTTCTTCGCCTGGTATACCCTCTTTTTCTTAGCGGTATACTTTGTTTTGTTCGTCATCTTTGACGTTGTTCCCTCATCATGTTTCCTTTTCCCCCTTGAATGTGATCCTGAGAAATTATTGTCCTTAAGCGTTTTTCCTTCCTGGAAGTCTTCTTGATCACGGACCCCTTGTCGGAGGGCTTCTATCCAATCTCTGTCATCAGCGTATTCTTGATACCTTGACATTCGCCGTACAGCCTCATCCGGTATTTGGTCTCTGATTAACTTTCTGAAGGCGATTCCGGTAAGTTTTGCTTTGACATTCCAATTTTCGAATTCCAATAAACATTGGTTAATGTCATTCTTGTATCGGACTTTCAACATATCTCGTAGGGCCTTTTCTTCCCCATGAGTAGGAACGAATCGACGTATAGCTTGTTCGGCAAAGACATCCCATAATTCGTAACCATCCTCTTGTATATGGCCTAATTCGGCGGTTATTTGGTTCCGGTAGGTCATAGCGAAGGATGCTACTTGTGATCCTGTTAGTTTTGACAAGGGGTATTTGATACGGTCCGCCTAGTCCTGCCATTGGTATGAGTTGCGATCGAACAACTCCTTGCAGGTGGTTAGCCAAAACCGGATATCCTTGTCTTTGGTATGTTCATATTCTGCTGGGAGTTGAGCTCGACGTTTTGTGGTTTCTCATATGGCCTGTCCTAAGGCTCTGGAAAACCGTATTTGGTCCTCTGTACCGTCTCCGTATGCTCCCTCATTTGTTTTTTCCTTCTCTGCAGGTTTCTTATTTTGTTGGTCGGGTCTCTCATCCTGCCTTCCTCGTCTCTCATCATCACTTACTGCTCCTTCACTATCTCCAGGATCAGGGGTGCCTCCTGCTGCCCCATGCATTGTAGGGGGGGGTTGGCCTCCGCCTCCTCCTCCTGTTGCTCCGGCACTTCGTTCCGGGGTTGGGTTTGAACGCTTGCCTTTCATTTGGCCCATCAAGGAGGTAACCGCTGCCTTTAAGTCAGCTATATGGCTTTCTTGTCTTTCTCTGGCTTCTTTGTTTGCCTCCAACTCGGCCATCATAGCGTTGTGTATTCCTTCATAGTTCTGTAGTCCTCGTTGATGTTGGGCTTTCGTGTCTAGGAGCTCTTGTCATAACTGTTCATCCCTGCCCATTGCCACCGCTCCATCTGCTTGTTGGGTTTGGTGCATTTGTGATGTAACCTGTTGGTGTCGGGTTTGACGGTTATCTTGTCCGTCAATCCTTCCACCGAGCTTTTTGAGCCCTTCTTGAGGCCCTACTGTCGCTCCTTCCAACTGTACTATGCTGGTTTCTATTTGTTCCATCTCTGTCCCTATCGGTCTGGTGCCTGTCATTATGTCTCGTTGGACTTTGCGCAATTCCTGTACCAAATGTTGGATTTGGGGTGGAACGGACTGGAACGCTAGGTGTTCCACATCGATGCTTTGGGCTAGATTCTCCTCGTACAGGTGTAGACCATGGTTGATGCGGGCAAGTCGTCTGGACATCTCCGGCAATACTATGGGTTCTACTAGTGTCTGAGACTGTAGGGACTGGGACCCTCTCATCGCGGCTCGCTGGAAGAGCCCGGGTGGCCGACCGGGAGATATTCTAGTGGGGGTGGATCTAGCGATCCTTGTGTCTTGCGATGTCACCGTTGGAACTTGGGACTGGGAGAGCTCACCTATCTCCATGGGGTCTTGTCCTTCTCCCTCGGGGTTAGACCTAGACATTTTGAAGTCGGAAAGGGTTTCTTATCCTTCTGGTGAAAGCGAGTTTTAATTGAGTTGCGATTCTTATCTGTGATTGATATCGCACGTGTGTTTCAGAAACCTAGAGATTAACAATATACTGTTATGGGGGTAGTAATATTCTAAGAACAAGCGAATATACTAGGCCCGCTCATTCGTGATTCAGAGAATACGTCTTGGGAGACGAAAGTTAAGATAAAATGATAAGGTAGGTCAAACGATAAATATTTGTTTAATGTGTATATATTGTTAAGGTCTCTTCTCCGTAGCTGGATGACCTTCTAACTACCCCGGCTCTTGCCCGCTACTTATACCCTTTCCCGGGGTACTTCATACACCTCTCGTTCTTAAGTATCTCTTGTACTATAGCGAACTCTCATGAATGTGCGAACATCGTTTGACCGTGACAATTCGCACACCACTTCGACTTTAATAATAGCTAAGTTAATTACCTCCAATTACTTGCTCTCGATCTTCGGGTCATATGAACTTAGTCTGTATATGTAGCCTGGCTCGCTATCATACCACTCGTTTCTTCCCGGTCTTCTTGTGATCAACATTTCTCATGCCGGCTAATCATATGCTTGCCTCTTACATATCAGACTTCATATGTTGGTCGGCTTAACTTTGAACCGCCATAACTTCTTATCCAACCATTCAAACTCCGCCGTATGACTTCCTACTTACAGAGATTGATTTCCTCTATAGGAGTCAGCAGAAACCCCACGGTCGCAGTGCTCGTGCCGATGCCTGGAGACTGATTTGCAATCCGAGTCTAGTAATAATAACTATGAGAGGTGTGTGGGTCGAACACGTGACCTCCGGTACAAAGTCCCAGACTGATCCAATAGGCCGCAACGTACGGTGTTGCAAGTAGGGTCTTCTTGACTGATGTCCTCGGTGAGGGGATTCAACTTTCCCAGGTGACGTATGGCGACCTACTGTCCCAACATCGAGGCTGGAGGGGGTTGTTTCCAACTCGTTTTTCAGAGGTTCGTGCGCAAAGGTAGGGTAACTTGACCCCCTTATCCTTCTGGGAGCTCTGTGCCTAACACTTGAGCATTTTTCCTTCCTGGCAATCTTCCTCATCACGGACCGTTTGTTGCAGAGCTTCTATTCAATCTCTCTCGTTAGCGTATTCTTGATGCATTGATATACCTTGTAAAGCCTCAGCGAGTAGTTGGCCTCTGATCAATTTTCGGAATGCGATTGCAGTAACTTTTGCTTTGACATTCCAATTTTCGAATTCTAGTAGAAATTGGTTCAGGTCATTCTTATATGGGACTTTCAGCATGTCTCGTCGGCCTTTTCTTCCTGGTGGGTGCGACCAAAGCGACCCATAGCTTGTTCGTCAAAGACTTCTCATATTTCGTAACCTTCCTGCCGAGTGTGCCCTTGTTCCACGGTCTTTTGGTTCCCATAAGTCATAGTGAAGGATGCCACTTGTGATCCTTTGAGTTTGAACAAGGCATCTATAGTACGGTCAGCCTCTTCCTGCCACTGGTATGGGTTTCCATTGAAATTATCTTTGCAGGTAGTTAGCCAGAACCGGATATCCTGGTGTTTGGCATGTTCGTATTCTGATGCGGGTTGAGCCAGACCTTTGGTCGTTTCTCCTATAGCTTTTCCTAATGCCCTGGAAAACCGTATCTCGTCCTCTGTAGCCTCTCTGTATTTCTCTTCACCAGTTTTATCTTTTTTTCGAGTTTCCTATTTCGCTTGGCGGGTCTCTGGTCCCGCCTTCCTCAGCGCTCATCCCTGCTTCCTGCTCCATCACTATTTCCAGGATCAGGGGTCCCTCCTCCAGCCCCATGCATTGTGGGGGTTGGTTGCCCTCCACCTCCTGCTCCTGCTCTGGCACTTGGTTCGGGGGTCAGGTTTAAACGCTTGCATTTCAATTGGCCCACCAAGGAAGTGACCGCTTCCGTCAACTCGGCTATGTCACTTTCCTGTCTTTCTCTGGCTTCACTATTTGCCTCTAGTTCGGCCATCATACCATTGAGTATCCTTTCGTGGTTCTGTAGTTGGCATTGATTTTGGGCTTTTGTGTCTAGGAGTTGCTGTCCCAACTGTTCGTCTCTGCCCATTGCCGCCGCTCCTGGTGCTTGTATGGTTTGGTGGAGGTGTGATGTGACCTGCTCATGCTGGGTTTGACGGTTGTCTTGTGTATGCATCCTACAACTGACCCTTTTGAGCGCTGCCTGCAGTCTCTTTGTGGCCGCTTCTACCTGTACCATGCTGGTATCGATTTGTGCCAGCTCAGTTCGTATATATCTGGTGCCTTTCATTATTTCTCTTCTTACTTTGCGAAATTCCCGGAACAAATGTTGGATCCGGGTGGAAGCGATTGGAACGCTAGGTGTTCTGGGTCGATGCTTTGGGCTAGGTCGTCCTCATACAGGTGGAGGCTTTGGTTCATGCCGTCAGGTTCTCTCGACATCTGGGAAGTCAATATAGGTTCTCTCAGGGTTGGAGAGTGTTGGAACTGCGACAGTCTCATTGCGGCTCGATGGAAGAGTCCGGGTAACAAGGCCAGGGGATGATCTGGTATCGGTGGATCAAGCAATCCTTGTGTCTTGCAATGTCACCGTTGGAGTTTGGGACTGGGAGAGTTTATCTGTTTCCATAGGATCTACCTCGGCTCCCTCGAGGTTAGACCTTGACATATTTGAAGTAGATAAGTGATTCTTATCTTTTTCAAGGCTTTTGAATATCCAACCTTGGAGCCGTTGTTGCCCTTCTTCTTCTATGACACTTGTAGGCTGGGTAACAAGTTTCTTGTCTCATTTTTCGTGATAGAACGAGTTCGCTTGTTAGTAAGGGTATATTAGGGTGAGGGTCAATGAGTTGTTAAAATTGCGATTCGTATCCGTGATCGATATCGCACATATGTCTCAGTAACGTACAGAATAACAAGATACTGTTTTGGGGCTAGTAAGATTCTAAGGACAAGTGAATATACGAAGCCCGATCGTTGATACTTCTGAGAATATATGTG
>Ga0307507_10006328_pt1 | contig 18285 bp, 17 predicted proteins | sample 7_EM_MG_FD_207223 | JGI IMG/M metagenome (GOLD analysis project Ga0307507, IMG submission 207223) | Populus trichocarpa ectomycorrhiza microbial communities from riparian zone in the Pacific Northwest, United States - 7_EM | ecosystem: Host-associated > Plants > Roots > Unclassified | place... | reverse complement strand
AGACCAGGCAGCGTCGCGCCGCAGGCAGCCCTTCTCCGGTCACCAACGCTGCCAGTACGGCGGGGGGCGTCGCCTCGTTGCCCGCCACCATGCGGCGTACCTCGGCGTACGGATGGACGGCGAGCCTCGCGGCCACGTCGGGGGTGGTCCACAACGCGAGTTCGGCGACGACACGTACGTCCGGGTCCACCGCGAGCGTGTCCACCACGTCGGACGGGAGGCCGGGGCAGGCTGCCAGCTTCTCCCGGCGCTCACGGACCGGGTCCGCCGCGAGGAGACGCGCCCACTCCGGGCGGCCGACACCGTGGTCGAGCAGGGCGAGGGCGGCATCCGGCCAGACAGCGGGATCGACATCGGCGGCGGTCAGCCGACCCTCGTACGCGAGCCGCACCGCGCTCCCGCCGACGCGCTCGGCCAACGCGACCGCCTGTGCGCGGCTGAGGTCCGCGCGACAGGCGAGGTTCGTGGCGATGTCGTCGTCCGCGATGGATATCAGCCGGTCGACCAGCTCGGACGACAGGGCTGGATTGGCGGCGAGCCCGCACAGGATGTGATGCACGGAGGCATCCTGCCCGGAGTGTGAATGATGAGTTCGGGATTTTCTGACACCAACGAGCCGGCGGGACGCCAGGACAGGTGCTCAGCGCGATACCTGGCGAAAGAAGCGCTCGGTCACAGCCGGGGCATCATTGCCGCTTGTGGGTGTCGATCTGTCGCAGCGGCTGGTTCTTGATGGTCTATGGAAGCTGGTCGCTCCGTTGTTGCCGTCGCTCAACTCCCGTCCGCAGGGCAGCGGGACCGCTCCGTGTGACGAGCGGGCTGCGTTCACGGCAGTCGTGCATGTGCTGACCAGCGGGTGCGCCTGGCGGCATCTGCCGGAGACGTTCGGTGTGTCTCGCGGGCGACGGCGCATCGCCGGTTCACCGCGTGGACCCGAGGCATACCGTTGACGACTCTCTCCTGCTGCGGTTGCCAGCCTGTTGGTTTTGTCGGTGGCTACTTCATGTCGAGCACGTATTCGCAGTGCACCTTCTGGGTGTACTTGGTGCTGCCTTGCGTGTAGTTCACGCGGCAGCCGCTGAGGTGCTTCTTGATGCCCTGCTGGTAGTGATCGCCCCCATCGGAGACAGCTCCCTCACCTCGTCCCCGGTGGCTCGAACACCCGTCGATGGCACCACAGTCCCGGCTTCGCCAGGTCCTCGAAGCACAGCAGAACGAGACGGTGATCCCCCTCGGCCTCCGCAATCCGCCGAAGTCGCGCGGCGATCCGCTCGGGCCCGAGCTGGTCGAGGTCGGCCCGGCATGCCGCCGTAAATTCAGGCTCAGGCTGGGAAAGGCAGTCCCGACGCGGCACTCCCTCCCGCACCGAGTGAGTGAGGGAGGGAGTAAGGGAGCTTGAAGCGGACACCGCCCAGAGTGATGCGCACCGACACCCCCTGTGGATGCCGGAACGCCTGGAACCGGTTCGTGAAGAGGGTAAGCAAGCTGCGTCCCCTGGGTTGCACATCATGCGTCAACGCCCGGAATGGTCCGGGCGTTGACTGTTGAAGGAGCTGAGGGAACCGGCATCCGGCTCCCTCAACCCTCTGGTCGTCTTCTGCTCTGCGGCCTCTTGCTGGACCTCAACGGCCGCCTTGTTGAAGTCGGTCCGCATGGCGCGCTGGATGCCCTGGGCCTTGCTCAGCAGGTTCCGCACCTGCAGCACCTGGCTGTGGATCTTGCCGACGGCGCGCACGTAGCGGTCGAGGTCGTCGCCGAGGACGACGGCCAGGTCCTCGGGCTTCTTGGCACCCAGTTCCTCCGTACACACCACGCTGGAGCTCCCCGGCACCATCTGGCAGGACGACCTCGCCGTCCTCTTCGCCCACGGCGCACGACAGCCCGACAACACGTGGGCCGTCGGCGCACAGCCCCGGCCGGACGCTGAGCTCCTGGGCATGGTCACGCTCGTCGGCCGGGGCCAGGAGGACGCCGCCAACGCGGCCGTGCGATGGATACGCGAGCACTGCGCCGCGAACGACCTGGAGTTGGTCCGGGTCGAGAACTTCAACGACCGCCACCCCGAGGAGCAGCGGCCGGACTTCTCGCTCACGCGCTTCACCGTCGGCCGCGCCGAGGATCCCGGACCTGACGGCTGGGAGCTGCCGACAGGTCTACCAACCACCGAGCCCAGGACGGCGCGTGGGGCTGCGAAGAGGCGCCGTAAGGCTTCCTGAGGCGGTCGCTGTCCACTGGATCGTCCCCGCGTCCACTACACGTCCACTGAATCTTGATCCGAATAGCTGAACGGGTGTCACCACCTTCGAGTGACGGCACCCGTTCCGGCGTTTCCGCAGGTAGAAACGGTTCTCCTGGGAGAGGCGAAGGTGGGGCGGGTGGGACTCGAACCCACGGCCGACGGATTATGAGTCCATTGGGGATCTTGGCGGTCCTTGTCAATCAACGCTCATCTTTGACGTTTTCGCAGGTCAGATGCGGTTATCCATGTTGGTGCTAGTCAGCCCTTGTCGGTCTGTTCCTGTCCTTGTGGCCTCAACTCGGCCTCAATGAGGCCCGGCAGGGTCGAACTGATGAGATGGAGGACGATCGCGCCAGTTCAAGGACAGGGTTCGAACCCGCGCGCAGCGGAATTCCCTTCCGATACGCAGAGGCTCCACCCCGAATGTCGGGGCGGAGCCTCTGTGGCCGTTTCCGCAGGCCAGACGTTGTCTCGTCAGCTTATCCGGCTCGCTCTCCTTCTTCCAGAGCGATCGATGGACGACGGACTGCTGGCGAGCATCTCCCTGGCGCACCATAAGACGGTGTCGCCGCGCATCCGCATCGCCCGGCGGTGGTCGCTGGCGGCGCAGGCGAGAGCGGTGACGGCCTCCAGGCAGTCGCGGCGGATCGCCTCGCCGTGGCTGACGCGTACCGACCGTTCGGCGGCGCGCTCCTGGAACCGGCCGCTGACGATCGAGCCGCGGACGTTACTCGTGACGACAGGCCGAAACGGACACGCCTACGGCCCTCAGCTCGCTGTCGCGTACACGATGAGGTTGTCGACAGGGTGCCCCTGCGCGTCGAAGTCGCCGTCGCACGTGATGAGCCGTAGAGCACGTTCCTGGGTCGGCCCGTAGACCTTCTCCGTCGGGAAGGCGTTCTTGGCGACGCTCTCCGTGGCCGTGACGGTGAAGTGGAGGGCTTTCCCCGTCTTGTCGGTGACGGTGATGTCCGCACCCTCCTTGATCTTCTTCAGGTCGTGGAAGACGGCCTTGCCGAAGCGGGTGTCGTTGTGGCCGATGATGACGGCCGCGCCGATCTCACCGGGCACCGCACCGCCCGTGTACCAGCCCGCGGTCATCCCCTCCTGGGCCGGCGGGACCTGGACCGTCCGGTCCGTGTTGAGGCCCAACTCCATCAGCGAACTGGTGATCCCCACGGAGGGAACGGCCACCTCGGCAGGGGCCGCCGGAGCGTCGGCCGCAGGCCGCTCGGACTTCGGAGCGCCCGACGCGGCGGCGGGGGCGGTTGTGGCGACCCGGACCGTCGGGCCGGGGCCGGACGAACAGCCGGTGAGCAGAGTGACGAGGGTCAACAGGGTGAGGGTCGCGAGGCGGGCCCGGGACAGGGCCGGACGGTGTGCAGGGGGCAACTCGGGCTCCAGAACAGGGTGCGAGGGTTCGCCGGAACGCACAGGGCGCCGCCTGGTGAAGGGCGGCGCCACCGTTTCGTACGAGAGGTCGTGCTGCCGGGTCAGCCTTCGCGGCGGGCGGTGGTGCGGCGGCGCAGTACGTAGGTGCCGGCGCTCGCGAGCAGCAGCGCGCCGGTGGCCGAACCGATGAGCGTGCCGGTGTTGTCGTCCTGGGCGGGGGCCTCGCCCGCTGCGACACCGCCACGCGGGTAGCCCTTGCCTCCGGTCTTCTGGGCTTCGGCGGCCTTCTTGGCCTCGGCCTCCTTGCTCGTCCCGGCGGCCTCGGCCTTCTTCTTCGCCAGGGCCTCCTTGTCGGCCGAGGTCGGGGCGGTCGCGCCCGGCGTCGGAGTCGCATCGGTGGCGAAGGCCGCGGTGGCCGGGACGAGCAGCGCGCCGGCCGCGACGCCGGTCAGGACAGCGATACGCAGCGGGCGCAGGGTGAGACGGCGGGACATGTGAGGGCTCCAGTTCCAGCCCGGCTTGGTCGTTCCTGGTTGCCGATCCGCACCAGGTTCCGGGCATGGCTTCACCCTGGCGGCCACTTGTGAGGAAACTGTCAGAGCGCTGTCGTCATCCCATCAGGGTCGACCGGGGCCCTCCGGCTTCCGTGACCCGGCTGTCGGCAGCCGCAGGGTGAAGGTGGCCCCCTCCCCCTCCGTGCTCGCCGCGTCCACCGTGCCGCCGTGGGCCTCGGCGAGCTTGAGGACGATCGCCAGGCCGAGGCCGCTGCCGCCGGTGCTGCGATTGCGGGACTTCTCCGCCCGCCAGAAACGGTCGAACACGTACGGAAGGTCGCCCGCCGGAATGCCACTGCCGGTGTCGGACACCTCCACGGCGAGCTCGTCCCCCGGGTCGGTGACGTACCGGCGCAGGGTCACCGTGCCGCCGGCCGGGGTGTGGCGCACCGCGTTGGAGAGCAGGTTGCTGACGGTCTGCCGCAGCCGTACGGGGTCGGCGTCGAGGAGCGGTGGGTGAGGGGTGCCCGGCGGCGGTGTCAGGACCGTGAGGGTGACGCCCGCCGTCTCGGCCAACCCCTGGTAGGCGGCGGCGACCTGGCCGAGCAGCTCGTCGATCCGTACCGGCTTCCGGTGCAGCCGCAGGGCGCCCGCGTCGGCCGCGCCCAGGTCCTGGAGGTCGTTGATGAGGTGCTGGAGCTGCACCGCCTCCTCCAGGAGCGAGGAGACGAACGCGGGGTCCGGCACGGCCAGTCCGTCGTGGGCCGCCTCCAGCCAGCCCCGGATGTTGCTCAGCGGCGTTCGCAGCTCATGGGCGACATCGCTGACCATCACCTTGCGCTGCTCCTCCAGGCGGGCCCGGTGCGCGGCCATGTCGTTGAAGGCCGCCGTCAGCCGTCCGATCTCATTGTCGGAGACGACGGGCACGGGCACCGGCGTCGCGTCCAGGCCCTCCCGCATGCGCTGGGCGGCGCCGGTGAGCGCGTGCAACGGGCGTACGAGCCTGGCTCCGGCGAGCACCGAGGCGCCGACGGTGAGGGCGAGTACCAGGGCGGTGACACCGGCGATGCGTGCGGTGTTGGCGCGGGAGAGGTCGAAGCCAGGCACGCCGGCGGCACCGGGGCCGTCGATGAACAGGAGTGAGGGCTCGGCGACATAGCCCGTGAGCTGTTCCCGGCGGGCGCTTTCGACACAGTTGGCCACGGCCCGGTCGTACGCGCTGTCGCGGATCTCGGCGGGGGCGTAGTCGAGTGCGCCGCCGGAAGCTGCTTTGCGTTCGGCCGTCGCGGCTTCCTCCGCCTTCTTGGCGGCCAATGCCTTCGCCTCCCGATCGCTGAGGCCGTCCTCGGCGCCGGAGACCGCGTCGTCCCGCCCGTATGCGTAACTCCGGTCCCAGGACAGGTCCAGGTTCAGTTTCACGGCGGTGCGACCCTGTCGTTTCAGACACGCGTCAGCCAGTTGGTTGAGGGCGCTCAAGGCCTTCCGCTCGGTCGCGGTGGGACCGAGCGGGAAGGACGCAAAGCACTTGGCCTCCATGCCACGGTCGGTGACGCTGCCGGTCCCCCCCTCGGTCTCGTCGCTCACGAACTGGACGCCGGGCCGTCCGCCCGGGCTCTCGACGACGTCGGCGGCGATACCCACCTGGCTGAGGCACTCCACCCTCCCGGCGGCGGCCTTCCGCAGCTCGTCGTGTTCCTTCGCGGGCAGCCGGAAGGGCCCCACGGCCCGTGGATCGACGCGGTCGGCGCCGGCCTTGGCCGCGTCGGGCACCAGCACGGTGTCGACGGAGCGTGGATCCACGACCGCCGAGGCCTGCTGAGCGAGCAGATCGTCGGACGAACCGCCGCCCGCTGAGCGCGAGTCGGCCGAGTCCACGATCGGGCGTCGGCCCGGCGTGGTGAGCACGATCCGGCGCCCGGACTCCTGGGCCAGATCCCGCACGGTGGTGTCGACGCCGTCCCAGTCGGGGTGGGTGGCCGCGTAGCCGAGGAGGGTGTTGTAGATCTTCGCGTCGGACTTGAGGTTCTGCCCCTGCTCCTGGCGGATCGCGACGGAGGTCGTCTGCACGGCCAGCCACGCGGTCGCGGCGACCGAGCACGAGGCCACCAGCGCCGTCACGGTCAACAGCCGCCCCGCCAGGCTCTTGCGCAGCGGCAGCCGGGCGGCCCCCGCCGCACCTCCCCTGTCAGGACGACGCATGGCGCACGTTCTTCGCGGGGTCCGTGAGTTTGTAGCCGACGCCGAAGACGGTGATGAGGCGGGCCGGCCGTCGTGGGACGCGCTCGATCTTCTTGCGCAGGTTCATGACGTGCATGTCGACGGTCCGGCCGCTGATGTACTTGTCGAAGCCGTGCAGCTCGTCCAGGAGCCGTGCCCTGGTGAAGACCCGGCCGGGCTCGGCCGCCATCGCCGCGAGGAGACGGAACTCACCGGGCGTGCACTCGACGGGCGTCCCGGCGACCGACACCTCGTGCCGCGAGGGATCGACCCTGAGCACGCCGACCGTCAACACCTCGTCGTCCGGGGCCGCTTCGGGCTCCGAGGCGGGAGCGGGGGCGGGTACGGTCGCCGGAGCCGGGCCGGGGCCGCGCCGGTTGCGGCGAAGCAACGTCCTTACCCGGGCGGTGAGTTCACGCGGACTGAACGGCTTGGTCATGTAGTCGTCGGCGCCGAGGTCGAGGCCGAGCAGCAGATCGTCCTCGGTGCTGCGGGCCGTCAGCATCAGCACCGGCACCTCCCGGCGTTCGGCGCGCAGGATCCGTACGACGTCGAGACCGTCGGCCCCAGGCATCATCACGTCGAGGACGACCAGGTCGGGTTCCTGGTGCCGGACCGTCTCGAGAGCCGTCCGGCCGTCCTCGACGACCGTGACGGCGTGACCCTCGTGCTCCAGGTAGCGGCGCACCAGTTCGGCCTGCTTCGCGTCGTCTTCGGCGACCACAATGTTTGCGCACACGCCGCAGATCGTAGCGACCGCCGGCGCCGGGAGGTCGGAAGTGCCCTTACCGTGAGGGCGGTTCGGTGGTGGACAGGCGAGGGTGCAGGGCTGCCGTCGAGCGTCCCGTGAGGTCGAGGAGCAGCTCGGCGAAGAGGGCGTCGCCCCACCCGAACCAGGGGCGGGTGAAGGTCGCGGGGTCGTCGACGTGGAAGCTCTCGTGCATGGAGCCGGTGCCCCCGTCGGTGCGCAGCAGCAGCTCCGCTAGGCGGGTCCGCTCGGCCTCGTCGTCGCTGGTCAGCGCCTGCATGGTCAGGGAGAGCGGCCAGATGTGGTCGGGCGGGGTGTGCGGGCTGCCGATGCCGGACGCCGAACTGCCCGCGTAGTAGAAGGGGTTGGCGTCGCTGAGGACGAACTCGCGGGTGCGCGGGTAGAGCTGTTCGCCCGGGTCGCACCAGCCCAGGTAGGGCAGCGGGAGGAGGCTTGGGATGTTGGCGTCGTCCTTCAGCAACTGCCCGCCGAGACCGTCGACTTCGTACGCGTACACCGTCGGGTCTGCCCCTGCGGTCACCCCGTGCGTACGCACCCCGGTGGCGATCTCGGCCGAGAGGGCCGTGGCGTCGGCGGCGAGGCCGGGGTCACCGATCGCCGTCGCCAGCTCGGCGAGACCGCTCAGCGCGGCGGCCGCCATGGCGTTGGACGGGACCAGGTAGCCGTGGTGGCAGCGGTCGTCGCTGGGGCGGAAGCCGGCCCAGGTCATGCCGGTGGGCGCGACCGGCGCGCCCCGGCCGCCGCGCGGCAGCGAGTCGAACGCGTCGTCGCCGAGGCGCCGGAACTCGTACGGTGAGCGGTTCTCGTGGTCCTGCTCGACCCGCCACAGGGCGATGATGCGGCGGGCGGCGCGGACGAAGCGGTCGTCGGCGGTGAGATGGCCGAGACTGCCGGTGGTCCGCCAGATGCCGTAGGCCAGCTGGAGCGGGGCGCGAGACCATGTCGAAGGAGAGGAATGCCTGCTGCTTGTCGTGGACGCTCCTCAGCGCCGTCGCGACATCCTGCTCCGAGAGGCGTGCCGCCGCTGATGGGCACGGCTCCGGGGCCGAGCGGCACCATTGCGGCTGCCCTGGCGGTCGGTGACCATGGCGTTCCGGCTGCCCGGGACAAACGCTTTCGTGAAGACTCCGCTCCGGCGGTGAGGTCAGGGCCAGTGCCACCGAAACAGCCCGGTTCCCAGGCGTAGGGCAGCGATACGTCTATCCGGAACGGGAGGCGGCGGCAGACCTCCGGGCCTGGGCGGGGCAGGTCGCGTCGCGTCCTTCGGCGCTCCAAGGGCTCTTGGCGCCTCTCACGGTGGCCTTGATGACCACCTCCACCGATACGACGTCCGGGTCTTCGGCGTGGCGGGCGCCGGCGGCCGTACAGACCACCTGGGCGAGGGCATCTCCGAACAGTGGTTTGACAGTGGCGGGGAAATCCGCCGGGTCGTCGAAGCGCAGCTCGATCGACACCTTGGCGCCATCGGTCCGGACCGTCGGATCCTTCTTCAGCTTCCGCAGCAGGCTGCCCATGCCCACGCTCAGTTCGGATCTGGTCGGGCCCTGGAACAACAGTCGTACGGCCGCTTCGACGCTCGGCCGCTGGGGGATCCTGCGGGGGGCCGCGACCAGGCCGCCCTTGCCCGTGAAGTAGAGCGTGATGGTCGACCGGATGCCGGTGGCGGGTTCCCCCGAGCCCACCACATCGGTCGTGGGGATGCCGCAGGCGCCGAGCAGGAGCGCCCCCGCGAGAAGAAGCAGCGCGGGCCGGACGGCCCGGTGGACAGGGCTCACCGATGGCTCCCCTCGGCCGGTTCGGCCGGTACTGGTGGTGGCTCGTCATGTCTCAGAGGGAGCTCTACGGTGAAGACGGCGCCGCCGTGCGGACCGTTCGCCGCCTGGATGGTGCCGCCGTGCAGGTGGACGTTCTCCGCGGTGATGGCGAGTCCGAGGCCGCTGCCCTCGGTCCTGGTGCGGGCCGTGTCCGATTTGTAGAAGCGGTCGAAGACGTGGGGCAGGACGCTTTCGGGGATGCCCGGTCCGCTGTCCAGCACTTCGATGACCGCCCGCCGCCCGTCGTCCGGGTGTTCCCACTCGAAGAGGTGCAACCGTACGGGGCGTCCGCCGTGGCGGAGGGCGTTCCCGACCAGGTTGGCGACGATCACGTCGAGGCGGCGCGGGTCGAGGCTGCCGCGGAGTGTGCCCGGCGGTGGAAGCCGTGCCTCGACCGTCTCCAGCCAGGCGCGGGATGCGAGGGTGCGCCGGATGGAGTCCGCGAGGTCGATCTCGTCCAGGTGCAGACTGGCCGCGCCCGCGTCGAAGCGGGACATCTCCATCAGGTCCTCGACCAGGCGGGCCAGCTTGACGGTTTCCTCGCTGATGAGCCGTACGGCGGTGGCGGTGTCGGGGTCGAGCTGGGCCGCGTCCTCGTCGAGGATGTCGGTGACGGCGGACATGGCGGCCAGCGGAGTGCGCAGTTCGTGGGAGACGTCAGCGGCGAAGCGGCGGGCGCGGGTCTCCATGCGGCGCAGTTCGGCGACCGACTCCTCCAGGGCGGCGGCGGTCTCGTTGAAGGTGTGGGAGAGGTCGGCGAGTTCGTCGGAGCCGTTGACGGTGAGCCGGGTGTCGAGGTGGCCCTCGGCGATGCTGCGGGTGGCCCGGCGCAGCTCGCGTACCGGCCGCAGTACGCCACGGGCGGCCAGCAGCGCGAGCAGGACGGCCAGGATCAGCGCGGGCACCGTGGCGCGCTCGACGGCGGGGACCAGGGCCTGGACGTAGGCCTGCTCGGTGGTCTGCGGCACCGTCAGGAAGACGGCGAGTCCGGATGGGTCGGACGTGGGCCGCTCCGCGGTGCCGAAGGTGACCGGCACGCCGACGACGAGTGCGGGGCTGCCGTGTGTCGTCACCCGCTGGAAGACGGTGTTCTCGCCGGAGGCCACGGCCTTGCGCAGGTCGGGCGTCAGCTGCTCGAACGGGTCCTGCGGTGAGGAGGTGGCGCTCAGGCCGCCGTAAGTGGCCAGCACGCGCCAGTTTTTCAACGGTTCGGAGCGCGCCAACTGCTGTGCGAACAGGTTCAGTTGGTTCTGGTCCGGGGGAAAGTCGAGGTCGGCGGCGAGGGTGTCGACATGGTCGCGGAACTGCCCGATCACCCCGTCCTGGCTCTGCTGGAGCACCCCCGTACGAGCTTCCCGGAACGTCAGGGCGCCGGTCGTCAGGGTGGAGACGCAGGCGACCAGCACGAAGGCCACCAGCAGCCGGCCGCGCAGGCCGCGCAGCGGCGGGGGCGCCTTCACCGTGATCTGAACTGGTAGCCGAAGCCGCGCACGGTCTGTATGTAGCGCGGCTGTCCCGGAGGCTCACCCATCTTGGTGCGCAGCCGTTTGACGCAGGCGTCCACCAGCCGTGAGTCACCGTGGTAGCTGTGCTCCCAGACGGCTTCCAGCAGTTGCTGCCGGCTGAACACCTGACCGGGCGAGGCGGAGAGGGTCAGCAGGAGCCGTAGTTCGGAGGGAGCGAGGGCGACCGGTGCGCCTTGGTGGGTGACGGTCAACGCGGCCCGGTCGATGGTCAGTTCTCCATGGGTTTCTGTCTTCGGCGTGGTTCCGTCGGAGGGTGTGCCGCCAACCCGTCGAAGGACGGCACGGATACGGGCTTCGAGCACGCGTGCCTGGACGGGCTTGACGACGTAGTCGTCGGCTCCGGCTTCGAGTCCGACCACGATGTCCACGTCGTCGCCCCGGGCGGTAGCCATGATGATCGGAACCTGGTCGTCGGCCCCGCGGATGCGGTGGCACACATCGAGCCCGGACATGCCGGGCAGCATCAGATCGAGGACGACGACGTCCGGCCGGAACGACCGCAGCTGTTCCAGCCCGTCCTCACCCGTCCCGGCGGCGGCGACGTCGTGTCCCTGGCGGCGCAGCGCGAGTCGGACACCCTCACGCACGGCGCGGTCGTCTTCGATGAGCAGGACACGTGGCATGTGCTCAGTATCCGTACAACACCAGGCCAGGCCGGTGCTGTTACCGGACGATCACATACTCGCGGGCGGGTGAGCGGACCCGGCGTCCTGTCGCCGCCCATCGGCTGTTGCCGTTTGATCACACTCCGGGCCAGTTCCCATCACACCGCGGGTCCAGCCTCATCCACCATGAACGCACACAAGAGCATGCCGAAGAGGGTCCGCGTTTGCGTGGCGACCGCCCTGGCGATCGGCCTGCTGCCGGTCCTGACCGCCTGCGGCGGTTCGAGCGACAAGACCGGCGCGAGCTCCGACTCCACGGTCGGCGGAGCGAACGCGGCGAACGACAGTACGACGAACGCCGACGGGGCAGTGCAGCTCACCGTCCCGGACGGCGCGGACGCCGAGACCAAGAAGACGTACATCCAGCAGAACACCCTCGCGGCCTGCATGAAGAAGCAGGGCTTCACCTACACACCGCACGTGGTGACGGCGAGCGGCGACGACTCCTTCGCCGGGCTGGACGCGGAGGACTACGCGGCGGCGAAGAAGTCCCGGGAGAAGTACGGGTTCGGCAACTACGCCGCCGCCGTCTACCCCGACGATCCCAATGCCCCCTTCAGCAACCCCGGAGGGAAGGCGGGAGAGAAGCGGGCCGACGGCGTCGCCGACGACGACGAGAAGGGGTTCACCCCCGCCCAGCAGAAGGCGTACGAGGAGGCGCTGGTGGGCCCCCAGGCCAAGTCCAAGGCGGACGAGAAGGTCGGCGGCTGCGAACTCAAGGCGTCGATAGCCGTGAACGGACACGCGCTGAGCGCCGCCGAGCAGAAAAAGGCGGAGAACGCCAAGGCGGAGGCGAACCGCGCGAACGGTCTCGAGCTCAACGGCGACGCCCAACTGGTGCAGCTCGCCCAGGGGTACGCCACCTGCCTGAAGGCACAGGGCATCCCGGTCAGCACCACCCAGCCGACCGGTATGTCTGACATGGTGCGGATGGAGCAGAACGTGCCGGAGAACCACTTCAGCATGTCCAAGGCGGAGGCGCTGCCGCTGCTCACCAAGGAGATCGACCTCTCCCTGAAGGACCTGGAGTGCGGCAAGAAGTTCCGGACCGCGTACTTCCCCAAGGAGAAGGCCCACCCGTACTACGGCGACAACGCATGAGCCGGTTCAGCAGCCGTAAGCACCTGGGCGCGCTGGTCGGCGCGGTTGTCCTGGTCGGCGCGGGCGGCTGGATCGCCGGTACGCAGGTGCGCTCGCCCGCCGACGCCGCCGCCGCGCACACCGCGCCGAAGGCCGGCCCGGTGACCGTGGCCGTCCAGCGGCAGTCCCTCACCGCGACCGTGGTGGCGTCGGGGTCCGTCGAGTTCGCCTCGCCACGTCCGCTCGCGCTGGCCGGTGCGGTCGGCACCGGAGCGTCCGCGACCGCCGGCGGCGAGGGCGCGGAGCAGCGGATCACCAAGGCACCGGTCGCCGGTACCAAGGTCAAGGAGGGCGACGTACTGATGGCGGTCAACGGCCGTCCGGTGCTCGCGCTGAGCGGAACCGTACCGATGTACCGGGCGCTGGGCCCAGGTGCCTCCGGCGACGATGTGAAGCAGCTCCAGAAAGCGTTGCACCGGCTCGGATTCTTTTCCGGATCGATGAGCGGCAACTACGGCCAGGGCACCGCGGCGGCCGTCACCAGCTGGTACACGAGCAAGGGGTACGAGGCCCAGAAGCCCAGCGCGGACGACGAGCAGCAACTGGGCCAGCTGCAGCAGGCGGTGTCCGCCGCCCAGCAGACGCTGCTCACGACCAACAGCGCGAGCAGCAGCAGCGGCGGCGAAACGGAGACAGGGACAGCGGCGGGGACGGAAGCGGGCGCGAGCGGCAGTACGAGCTCGCCGAACCCGCAGTCCAGCACCGACGCACAGATCCACCAACTGCAGCTCGAATCCGCGAGGACGGCGCTGAACATGGCGAACGCCGCGCTCAGCACCTTCCAGGCCTCCTACGGGACGAAGGTCCCGGCCGGCGAGGTCGTCTTCTTCCCGAAGCTGCCCGTACGGCTGAACAAGGTGACGGTGAAGACGGGGGACACCGCGTCCGGCCCGATCGGCACCGTGACCGGCTCCGACCTGGAGGTGCAGGCGGTCGTCCCCGGCGCGGACGCCCAACTGCTGCGGAAGGGCATGGCCGTCGAGATGACGACGACGGACGGCAAGAAGGCGACGGGCACCGTGTCGGCGCTCGGCGCCGGCGCCGCGTCCTCGACGACCACGGCGACGGGCTCGGACGGGGACAGTGAGGGATCCACCGGGACGACCTCGGGGGGCACCGGGAGCGAATCCGCCGGCACCTCCGCTACCGACTCCTCGGCCCCGGTCCAGCTGCGGATCTCCGTACCCAACTCAGGCGAGCTGGCCGACGAGGCCGAGGCCGCGGTGAAGGTGACCATCAAGATCGGTGCCTCGGACGGCAAGGTGCTGGTCGTACCGCTCGCCGCGATCCGCACCTCGTCCGACGGAAACGTCCGGGTGCAGGTCGAGCGCGGCGGCAGACTGAGCGACGTCCATGTCACCGTCGGGCTCTCCGCGGCCGGACTCGTCGAGGTCAAGCCGACCAGCGGCACGCTGGAGCAGGGCGACAAGGTGGTGGTGGGCGAGTGACCCCCGGCCCTGTCCCGGTCCCCGGCCCCGACCTCGCCACCGTCCCCATCCCCGTCGTCTCCGATGCGACCGCCGTCATCGAACTCACCGGTGTGGAGCGGACCTTCGACTCCGAGCCCCCGGTGCACGCGCTGCGCGGTGTGAACCTGACCGTCCGGCGCGGCGAGCACCTCTCGATCGTCGGCCCTTCCGGCTCGGGGAAGTCGACGCTGCTCAACACGCTGGGCCTGCTCGACCGTCCCACCTCCGGTACCTACCGGCTCGACGGCGTCGAGACCACCGGGCTCGGCGACCTCGAACGCACCGCGCTGCGCGGCAGTCGTATCGGGTTCGTGTTCCAGTCCTTCCACCTCCTGCCGTACCGCACCGTCGACGAGAACGTCATGCTGGCCGAGGCGTACCGCAGGCCACGCCCGGGGCTCGGCCGCGGTACCCGTCTGGCCCGCGCCCGGGAGGCGCTGGACCGGGTCGGGCTCGGGCACCGGTCGGGCTTCAGGCCCGACCGGCTCTCCGGCGGCGAACGCCAACGCGTCGCCATCGCACGGGCGTTGATCAGCGATCCCGCGCTGCTGCTCTGCGACGAACCGACCGGCAACCTGGACAGCGAGAACACCCTCTCCGTGCTGGAACTCTTCGACGACCTGTGCGCCCAGGGCATGACCCTGGTGCTCATCACCCACGACGAGACGGTCAGCCGCCGCGCGGGCCAGCGTGTCCGCATCACCGACGGCCGCCTCACCCAGGAGCCCGAGTGAAACTCGCGACGAGGGGGCTGACGAGGGCGGGGACGAGGGCGAAGGCGACACCAGCTGGGACCCGCATCGAACGCCCCTGGATGGACCCCCGGGACCTGTGGACGGAAGCTCTCGCGGGCGTCATGGCCCGCCCCGTACGATCCGCCCTGACCACACTCGGCACCGTGCTCGGCATCACCACGCTGGTGATCACCATCGGGGTGGCCTCCACGGCCGGCAACCAGATCGTCGGCCGGTTCGACGCGCTCACCGCGACCTCGGTGACTGTGACCGTGCCGTCTGTGGCGGCCGGCTCGGACGACGAGCCGCTGGTGGACTGGTCGGGGACCGACGCCGTCCGGCGGCTGGCCGGCGTGGACTCGGCCGCCGCCCTCGCCGACTCCCCACTGACCAACAGCGTCCAGGTGCGGTCCAACGACGTGAAAGCGCCCGGCGACATTTCCGGCCAGACCCTGGCCGTGGTGGCCGCCTCGGCAGGCCTGCCGGCCGGGGTACGCGGTGCGATGACTTCGGGACGGTTCTACGACGCCGGCGACATCGCCCGGCACGCCCAGGTGGCGGTCCTCGGCGACCAAGCGGCACGGCTGCTCGGCATCAAGCGGGTGGAGGACTCCCCGGCGATCTTCTTCCAGGGCCAGTCGTACACCGTCATCGGCATCCTCGGCGGCATCAGGCGCGAGCAGCGCCTGTCCACCGCGGTGATGCTCCCGCCCACCACCGCGGCGGACCGCCTCGGCCTGGAGGACGTCACCCAGGTACTCATCAACACCGCGCTCGGCGCGGCCCGGCAGGTGGCACGCCAGGCTCCGATCGCCCTGGCCCCCGGGCAGCGGAACTCCCTCGCCGTGGCGGCGCCGGCCGACCTGTCCAAGGCTCGAAACGGTGTCCAGAACGACGTCAACGGCCTTTTCCTCGTCCTCGGCCTGGTCTCGCTGGTAGTGGGCGCGATCGGCATCGCCAACGTCACCCTGGTGACGGTGATGGAAAGGGTCGGCGAAATCGGGCTGCGGCGCGCGCTGGGCGCCTCGCGACGGCAGGTGGCCGGCCAGTTCCTCCTGGAGTCGACGACGATCGGCCTGCTCGGCGGCATCGTCGGCGCGGCCCTGGGCATCGCCGTCGTGGTGTGTGTCGCCGTCTTCAAGGAGTGGACTCCGGTCCTGGACCTGAACCTCGCCCTCGGCGCCCCGCTCGCCGGAGCCCTTGTCGGCCTGCTCGCCGGTCTCTACCCGTCGCTGCGCGCCGCCCGGATGGAACCGGTGGACGCGCTCCGGGCACCTTCCTAAGACTTGTCCCGTAACTGCTGGTCACGGGTGAGATGATCTTGGTGTGGCTGGTGTGATCACGGCGTCGGAGCCGTCCTGGATAGCCCCGTTCACCGGGCTGAGCCCGCGTCAGTTCGGCAAGCTGATCACGGCGTTGCGGCGCGAGGGCGCCGACCCGGTGCGCAAGGGCCGGCCGTGGAGCCTGCCGCTTGAGGACCGGGTGCTGCTGGTCGCCGCTTACTGGCGGACCAACCTCACGCTGCGCCAACTGGCGCCGCTGTTCGGGGTGTCGAAGTCGGCCGCCGACCGCATCATCGACCACCTCGGACCCGCGCTCGCCCTCCAGCCGCGCAGACGGTTCCGCAAGGACGCCGTGCTGATCGTGGACGGCACCCTGGTTCCCACGCGCGACCACACTGTCGCCGAGCAGTCGAAGAACTATCGCTACTCGACCAACCACCAGGTCGTCATCGACGCCGACACGCGGCTCGTCGTCGCTGTCGGCCGCCCGATGCCCGGCAACCGCAACGACTGCAAGGCGTGGGAACTGTCCGGTGCGAAGGACGCCGTCGGCAAGACCACGGTCATCGCGGACGGCGGCTACCGCGGCACCGGCCTGGTCATCCCGCACCGCCGCGAACGCGGCCAGGCCAAACTCCCCGACTGGAAAGAGGAACACAACGCCTCCCACCGCAAGGTCCGCGCCCGCGTCGAGCACGCCTTCGCCCGCATGAAGACCTGGAAGCTGTTCGGGCCGCTTTGCGGCGTCCTTGACCGGGGAAAAATTCTGACGGCGGTCCCGGCTTGGGTGACGTCGAAGGATCTTGGTGCGGTTGAGTCCGTGTGGAAGCTTGACGCGAGGGCTGGGGCAGGCGCCCTGGACTGTTGCCTCTGAGCACGCGAGTCAGATTCTTAAGTTGGCTGTGCCCTCACCAAGCCGGGGTCGTTTGGCGATAACGGTCTCCGAGGTGGTGGTTTGCGATGGATGTGCTGGTCGAGAGAGTCGCCGGACTCGACGTTTCCAAAGGCGATGTGAAGGTCTGCGTCCGTGGGCCCGTCTCGCAGGGGTCACGTCGCTACCGCGATGAGGTCCGCACCTTCTCCACGATGACCAGGTCGGTGCTGCTGTTGTCCGACTGGCTGGCCGAAGAAGGCGTCGAACTGGTGGTCATGGAGGCGACGGCGGACTACTGGAAACCGGTGTTCTACCTGCTCGAGGAGCAGTTCGAGGTGTGGTTGGTCAACGCCCGAGACATCAAGCGGGTGCCGGGCCGCAAGACCGACGTTTCCGACGCCCGGTGGATCGCCCAAGTGGCCCAGCACGGGCTGGTCTCTCCGTCCTTCGTGCCACCCCCGCGCATTCGTCGACTCCGCGACCTCACCCGACAGCGCACCAACCTGGTCCGGGAACGTTCCCGCGCGCTGAACCGGCTGGAAAAGGTGCTCGAGGACGCAGGCATCAAGACCTCACTCGTGCTGACCAAGACACTGAGCATGTCGTCCCGCGCCATGATCGAAGCCCTTATCGCCGGTGAACGCGACCCGGTGGTGCTGGCCGACCTCGCCATCGGGAAAGCCCGCTCGAAGATGACGGACCTCCGTGAGGCTCTGACCGGTCGTTTCGAGGACCACCACGCCTTCCTGGCGTCCCAGGCCCTGGCCCACATCGATTCCATCGACGCACAGACCGCGGCGTTCGACCGGCGTATCGAGACCGAAACCGCGCCCATGCGCCGGCAGCACGATCTCCTGACCACCATCCCCGGCATCTCAACCCGCCTGGCGCAGGTCGTGATCGCAGAGACGGGCGTCGACATGACTCGATTCCCCACTGCGGCCGCGCTGGCAAGCTGGAGCGGCGTGGCTCCGGGGAACAACCAGTCAGCGGGCCGGAGTTACTCAGGCGCCACGACCCACGGCAACGTCTGGCTCAAGGGCGGCCTCGGCGATGCGGCAGCCGCCGCAGCACGCACCAAGGGCACCTATCTCAATGCTCACTACCGGCGGCTGATCAGACGCATGGGCAAGAAACGCGCACTCGTCGCGGTCATGCACAAGATCGTCATCGCCATGTGGCACATGCTCACCAACGACGCTCGCTACCAGGACCTCGGACCCAACCACTGGCAACAGGACCCCCACCAGGCCAAACGACGGCAGCAACGCCTCATCGCCGAGCTGAGCGCACTCGGAGTCGACACATCCGGCCTCGAACCTGCCTGAACTTCCCTACTCCCCAGTTCTCCTATCGGGGCAATCAGTGCTGCCCTCACTCGGCTGTTTTCGAGTCAGATCCTCCGCGACTGCCGCCTCAAGGGCGACGGCGTCCATCACGCCATGCTCGGCGTCGCCCGACTGCACAACCTCACCCTTGTCGGGTGACGGAGAAACAGGCAGGTCATCCAGCACGTCAAAGATCATTTACGGGACAACGCTTAGGGCTTGCAGATCATTAACGCGTCGTCTTGATCTTGTTGTGGGGCTCGCCGGTTTGAGTGAGGACCCGAGCGTGGAGGGCTGCAAGGGCGACGGGTGGCATCGTCGCTGGCGGGATGACGATGCCG
>Ga0307507_10006327_pt1 | contig 18285 bp, 23 predicted proteins | sample 7_EM_MG_FD_207223 | JGI IMG/M metagenome (GOLD analysis project Ga0307507, IMG submission 207223) | Populus trichocarpa ectomycorrhiza microbial communities from riparian zone in the Pacific Northwest, United States - 7_EM | ecosystem: Host-associated > Plants > Roots > Unclassified | place... | reverse complement strand
TTAGATTGTGACCAATAGGCATATTCTATATGTAACTACCATCCATAGCATGTTTTCATCTCAGGTTTATTTCTGAATATATTTTAAATTTATCCACTTTACAAATGTGAAGGAAATCATTGAGCATCAATGCCTCTGATCAACATATGCCTGATAATTTACTCATTGGGAAAATCACCACTTCTCCCTGGTGCAAGGGCCAGCGAACTCATCCTCGCATGAATTTTAGCGCTCGGAGTTGATATATAGGGGGGAAGGTGGGTGTGATCAATGTTGTAACTCATCTCCGACACAGCGAGCTGCGACACCGCGGCGGTGGAGATAAACATGGATCACCCAAAGGGACAAGCAAAGATACTCAACAAAATGCGCTGATAGCTCCTGGCTTTGGGTCGAATCTGTGCTCAAGAACTTGAGCAAGGATCCCTTAAGATTACTAGTGACTAGTAGTACACTTTTAACTTTAAGTAACTTGCTTCAAAGTGCAATGATTGGAACAAAAGGGCGGCCCCGACTGTAAGTTAAACCAACTTTCCAGTTTCTCCTCATGCTCACCTTACCTAGAAAAAGATGTCAGAAGCTCTTTGCTGAAGAAACACACAAACTGCTACATATGGCAATATCCCAATCTCCTAGGATTTTGTCAAGATTTCGGGCGTTCCTCAACCCTGAGATCTGATCTGGCGATATGATTCGCGAACCAACACACCGGCGCCTCACTTCAATTTCGAAGACCCCTTCTGTACAAACCTTTATAACAGCTACGCGGATTCTTGAAGAAAACTGTCTACCCCGCCCATGGCTAACAATATTTCCTAGTTGGTGGCTCACCCTCTACGTCAATGTAATCTATCCTGACTCTATCCCCGTAGCTCGACCACCAGCCAATACCTTCCTCATGCCCAGTATTATTCAACACCTCATGTCAACCATGGCCATGTACATGCTGCGTCGTCTGACCCGCATCCTGAATTAGCCCAACGAAAGCGTCCAAAGTATACTCGGAGCAAAACGGGCTGCATGACATGCAGAGTAAAGAAAATCAAGGTGCGATTGAACACTTTCGTGCCGTTAATCTACCAATGAACTGCTCAAGTGCGACGAGACAAAGCCGACTTGCATGCGGTGTACCCACGGTCAAAGGGACGTGCGTGTCCGATGTTTGATTTAATGCCTCCTTGCGTGAATATCTCCTAAACGCAGTGCACATGGCCCGAGAGCGTCCCTACTCGCAAAAAATCGGGTGTTAATAGAAGGGATTCTGTCGATGGAAGGCCTTCCACAGCGGATTCTTCAGAGAGTTCTACGCCTCCCACCCGAGACCGTACTCCCCCAGGACGCTCGAATACGGAAGTTCATTTGCTCCCATCGCCACGGTAAATTCAACGGTTTGGTTGAGGAAATAGCTGATATTTATTATTTTAGCGACCAGTACATACAATCGAGGAACTCGGAGTTGGATCCTGCAAGGCGTCAGCAGTTCGTATAAACGCGTCATTCCTACTGTGATCTACTTGCTAATGAATTGTGGACGTAGCCCATTGACTGACCGCTACCCACACACGACCTCAAATACTGATACTCTACCCATGACAACTGATGGTCACTACGATTCCCGCTATGGTTCTCCTTACACATATGCCGCACAACATCAACTGTTGCGTCAGCCAATAGCAAGTTCATATAGAAGCGCCAGCAGTCACCAGCCAGTTCATCATTGGCAACAATCACCGGAGTTGGTAGAACCGTACGTGAGTGCTTGTGCCAGCGTATTACTTTGCACTGTTCTGAGACGGTTTAGTATCACCATCACCCCACTCTTCAGCATTCGCCGTCAAACGAACCACACAACAGGTACTAATGAAATTGCTCAACCTTTCATCTGCCGTCATACACACCTATCTACGTCTGAGATTTAGGGGTACCGTCCATACGGACTTCTGATCTGTCCCAGAGGATGGCTAATGTTAGTTAAATGGTTGAAGTGGCGCAGAATTGGAATAATTCTTTAATTGTCACCCTTGCGTTCATCCGCGTCCTCCTTGGGAAGTGTAATTAGACGGCTGTACTTGTGTAGAATAATTTCTTGCGCTGCTAAGCTAATGCAATACTAAATGTCTTCAAGTTCGTCTGAATGCTCTACTCACAGCTACCCAAGTTCCGTCTCGCACTGCTAGTAACAGTCGCCTCTCGTCACATACCTTAAGCTGTCCATCCAGAGAGTACGAACAAGACTTTGCATTTACACTACTGTTGAGAGCTTGATCATAGAGGCTGATATCATAATTTCCCTGCATCATTGTGTCCCTTGAAGATCTCGGCCTCAAAGTCGAACGCAGATACATGGCAGAAATGTCGACCAACATATGTCAGCACCTATGAAAATGCATTGCCAACTGTGCGCCAGCTTTCATCGGTCAGAGAAATCGACTTGAAGCAAGACTTGGTAGGATGACTAATGCAATGTCGTCAGGTGGAGATGTCGTCGAAGATGGTATGCAATTGGCGACAGCTGACTTGAGTTTCGGGCTCCGACCTCTCATACATGAGCGTGCGCGTGAACACCTCTCAAGATCTCATACTTGAACAGATCTTCTTCCCTTCCTCCAACATCTTCCATGGGTAAGTCTTTCTATTTTCGGGCTCATTCGCAGCTGGCTGGCTCACCTCATCAGCTACATCCGAGGTGATCACTCTGAATGACCCTCACGCTCCCCACCAGAATGCGATAGACGCCTTCAATCACGTTCTTCACACTATCAAGGCTGAGATAGTCAAATCCCGTCATCATTGGGACAAGCACGAGCCCAAGATGTGGTCAAGGGCAGCTGGCCTATCCGACCACGAGCTGACCTCATTCAAGATAGAGGAAGACCTAGTGCTGGTGAATGGGACATGCGATCTTATCTATGACGCCTTGCTAATTCACATCAGATCCGAAGCGCCCCAGTGTCGTACGGTACCATTATTTTGGGCAAAATAAGGATCCCAACTGTTAAGGATGAAGAGGGAGAAGGCTTCGTCCATGTTAGGTCTGTCTGTCTTTCAAGCGTCCGACGACACACTCAAGGCTGATAATGTTGAATTGAGAATCCACGATCCTCCGAACAGGGTCAGTATGTTTCATCTTCTCAACACAACGCTGACCAAGTCGTCGTTAGGGTGATGAGGATGTCTCATTCCACTCCTTGTTCACCGAAGAAGGGCCCAAGGGTGCTGACGGGCACGTCATCAGATGGCGTGCAATTCAAACCAATGATGTACCATTGGAATTCTTCAATGAGTAATTGAGTAGCTTAAGCCAAGCTCAAGCGGAGATGCACTCGGGGATCAGGCTTGGTGTTGTATCCGTTTTTCTGTACTTGTGATTTCTTTTCCACTATCGTCTTCTGGCCCATCTCTATGCGTTCGAACGATCGCAGCTGCTATGTAAAAAACTGAGTGGCAAATGAAGTCGAACATACTCATATATAAAAGTGCTTACTCTCATGCCATCGAGTCTCTTCATGGGGTACCTGCAGATGAAAACAATGTGGCATATCTCTGAGTTACACTTTAAACCATACAGATTATTAGTCGAGCGGTGACAAGCATGAAGGGAGTCCTGGAAAATATAAAGAATATTGAACTCCATATTATGACATGGTGAAACTTGTTAAAGGAGAATGGAATTGGTTGTCCATAAATTTACAATCAAGAGTCAAGAGAAAGAGAGAGGAGGGAGAGAGGGGAAAGAGAGAGGAGAGAGAGAGAGAGAGAGAGAGGGAAAAAGTAACAACCTTGAACACTGTCGCAAGACGTCATACCGCCGCTAGGATTGAATTGCAATACCGCCCACTGACAGATAACCAGTCTCCGTAGTCCAGTACGGATGCAAGCCATCGCCATGTGAAGCAAAGTTCTCATGAATGAAGGGGTCCCCAGTAAAGGCCAACCTAGCCGTATTGTGCGAAAACATATTCGGCTTGTCCACAGGGTCCGAGCCATCCATCCATGAAGGCGATTGCGCCTCTGCAAAGGGCGGAGCCATGTTGTCATCCAAAAATGTCGTCTGAATGGTGCGTTCTCCGGATGATGAAGATCCCGTCGACGACGGGGAATAAGTAAGCCCGGGCAAATCCGGACTTGGACTCGGACTGATCTCGCTTGTGAAGCTACCTGGGTAATACTGTTGTCTAAATGATCCCTAGAAATGCATTCAACCAGTCAGTTCTTGAATTAAGCTATGCAGGAAGACCAGACAACCTGGAGAGTAGCAGATGTACCAGAGATAACTTCCGTTTGCGTGTATTGGGTTGTTGCATGTACAGCTGTGAGCTCTTGAGTTGAATCCATAGAATTTGCTTCTCGATAGACAGGTGGCTGCGTAACAAAAGTGTTTGAAGGCAAGGTAAGCCCCCTCCTGAGATATCTATTGCCACTTGAGAAGCTAGACGATGAAGCCGTCGAGGTAAGTTGTTCTTTTCGAGCCTGAGTCGGTGGGAGACCAATCGAGCCTTCGCTTTGGGATCGAATGACAGGCCGCTGTTGGGATGAAGCTGGTGCAACCGAAGTCTTGCCAACCCAGAGTCGCCATTCAAGTGCTTCACCCAAGGCCCGTTCACAACGTCCGATTTCTCTGGCAGGTAAACCCGACAGTTTTGCCCAAGCCCGGTTCGAGTAACATTTGTCTTGAGTAAACTTTGATGCAAGAATGAGTGAGGCGAGAAAGGCACGACGAGGGCAGAGAAGGGGGGACGGAAGTGGCGGCAGAGGCGTAACCGGTGGAGTTGGTGGCTTTGGCTTTTGGGTTCCTTGTCCATCATTGGACGTTGCGGATATCAGATCGGTTTGTAAAAGTGTTTCTGAGCAGCTTAGAAACCCATCTGCAATGCGAACTGTATCCATAGTGTCATTCAAAGTGGATGATGTTTGAAAATTGATGCTCGCAATGGCGGCCTCATACTCGATTTCGGCTTCGGTAGCGGGAACAATTTGGCTGGCGGGCGTAGGCTCTCCCTTGACACCAAGACCTTGCCTTTCTAAGGAAAGCAACTCGGGAACCTTGGACCGAATAGCTTCAAGGTAGCACAGTGCTGTCTGAAGGACGGTTCCAGAGGTTCTCGAACGCCGAAGTACTTCGTGAACAAAGCCTTTAATGTGGATCTGACTGGATCGCGCATCTGAAGCTGATTGGACCGGCGCCTGATTCGTGGGAGCAGATCGCAGTGATGGAGGCGATAAGTTGGTTGTTGGAGTATTTGGAGAGGGAAGCTGGGTGTTTCTCTCACTAAATTGATGGAGTTGCTTGATATGGGATGTCGATTTGCCAGACAAACCGGAATTGGATGTCATGGAAGGGGGTGTGGCGAAAGCCGAAGGGATATCTTGCGGGCGCCATATTTCGCATATAGATTTGACGGCTTGGTCTGGCGTAGGCGCCGGGCGGTGAACAAAAACGGAATCACAGAAACGGCGGTGTAAACTCACCAACCAAGCCGAGAGCATATTTATTCTTCGGCAACGAAGAATCCTTGTTTGTGAGAGTGGGTTGGGAAAGATGTTTGATATCGCATGCGGGGGTTTGACTGGCAGGGGATGATAATACAGATGTTGGTGGGGTATGCAGATAAGGGGCAATTGGAGACCTCGGAGCTGAAGTAGAGGCGGAGGTGGAGGGGATTGTATTGTAAGGCTGCCACCGGACCCTGCTCCTTGAAGCGGACGGGGCCCGATGGGAAAGGGAGTGCGTGATTGCGTGCATTTAAAATTGAAGATACTGAGCAGGGATTTGGATAAGAGAGAATAATAATGAGAGAGACACTGAGCGGGGATTTCGGGCAGAGACTTAGATGAGTTTAGTGTACGCATTAGACGTGGGGTAAGGTTGAATGGGGGACATGGCAAAGAAAAGCGGGGATTTTGTGAAAACGAGAGGGAAAAGCTGCTGGAGGACGCTGATGAAGTGCATCGCGGCTGGATGCTAGGGCTGGATGTCCAAAGTCTGTGACTTGGACTATCCGATCACAAAGTCAGTCTGCTTAACAGAAGACTCTGTGTGAAACTGAGAGAATTTGACGGAGAGAATACTTGAGAGACTTTGAAAGTTATGTAAGGGAAGAGCGATGAGCAAGAGTTACGAACCAATGAGCAGCCGTTTCCGTGCGGGCTTTGACTGGATGACTGGCTGCAGAGTCATCTTCCATCTCTAACACGTGCAAACAAGGACCCCGAAGGAGTCACTAGTAATAATAAACTTGGGGTCCTTGGAACAGCCACGATCACCATGATCGCTATGTACGTGACTCGTATTCTGTAACATTTGCTGTATCCACCTGTAAATAGCCTTTCAAGCGCTTCTTGTGTGCTAATTTCGTTGCAACCTCAGTGACTTCAGTGCGGTAAGTATCACTTTTGATCAACAAGATTAATTTTCTGCAGACAATGTCATTCTTGCGTTGCCTAACAACCGTTATTGGCTCAGCGTGGGTCAAGTCTTGGGCTTGGGAGTTCCATCTACTTCTTGTCCTTTTCACTTCTTGTCCTTATTCTCCTCCCTACCTTGTCGCTCGTTTAACGCTACCATGAAGTTTCCGGCAGCTATTCTCGTTCTTTTTATATCTCTCGTCATAGTCAGCGCCAGCAATCCACACGCAGGCCTTTCGCTTGGCGCTCGTCATTCTCGTCTTACACAGCGCTCTTCGACCTTGGAAGTCGCTGTGAAGCGTGCACCCAAGCTATGCATTAATCGCACTAATAAGAAGGTACAGACCATCCCATGTTATATCACATTTCCTAAATCTTGACCTTGGCCAAAACGCAGGCGTCATCGTCTGCGGCTCCCAAACCTGCCCCTACTAACCTGGCAGCCAATGTCAAGCCAGCATCATCGCCAGCCTCCAATAATGGAGGCAATAATTCTGGCGGAATCATTCAGGTTCAATCTAGCAATTGCGGTAACAGTGGTGCTGCAAGTCAGTGCGGTTTCCATGAGCTTTCTTTTTCAAGTCTTAATTATTTTCTTATTCACAGGAACGACAACCCAAACTTCTGGCCCTAACGGAAGCATCGATTGGTTAAACTGTGGGATCAACGCCGGTGGATGGAATCCACCTTTCATCCGCATAGAGAATGTAATCACTCAGTCGCTCTCAAGTGCCCTCAATTCTGGTAGCAGCCCTTTCAAAGCGTGTGCTCCATACGTCTGGATTTTTGAGAAGTATGGGGGCCAATTTAATATCCCTCCGATCATCCTTGCGTCGTTTGCCATGCAAGAGAGTAGCTGTAATCCGAATACCGTCGGTGGCGCGGGCGAGCAAGGTTTAATGCAGATCACCCGAGAGAAATGTGGTGGCCTATCCGATCAGGCCTGTCGTGATCCTGTTTGTATTTTTTTCTTTCCTTTGAGCCAACCGTGATGCCAACATGCAAATCTAGGAATTCAATATCCGCACTGGTGCCAAATTTTTCGCTGACACACTGAATGGGAACGGCGGTAATCTGCTTCTGAGCATTGGGCATTACAATGGCTGGTTCCCTGGCATGACATTCGTAAGTTCGGCTATGTCGAGGTTGTTCGGACGGGATCTGAGCACCATCACCAGGGTCAGGCCACTGCTGCAGCTTATTCAGGCTGTTGCCGTTGCCAGAACAATCTTGACTAGTGAGGGAGTTGCTGATCGTCGTGTGTCTCTTTCGCTGACGGTTTATAGTTTACATCAATTCCTCAACGGTTGGTGCCAGAACATCAACGCTTACAACAACAATTTCCGCCTAGGAAGGTACTTCAACCTTGATCGATGTGGATAGGATATTCGCATTGGAACATTGAATGTTCAATCTCTCCTCTTTTGCCTGGTGTGGAAACCTGGAATATACCCTTTACACATCATTTTTTCCCTCTTAAGAGGAAATTTGGCTCATAAATAGCCAGCAACAGTTCACGTACCCTTACTCAATACTTAATAACGAAGCATTTGATCTTGACAAAATTATGTCGTTCACGTTAGTGTGTGAGTTGAAGGCCATATTACCACGGCATCACCCGCGGCCGGCAGAAAGCTTTGAAATCTGATATCAGCCTTTCTTGGCACACGATGAGCTCCACATTATCATCTACATCAGGCTCTCCGACCCCCTCTGTATCAACGCTACCCTCATCACCAGAGCTTGAAACCTTAAGTCTTGCCGATGCACCTTCCTTACCCGCTTCAGATGAAGACAAGGCGGCTGCCCTCCAGCTCAAGGCAGAGGCAAACAAGGCATTTTCAAGTACGCGTTACCCCTTGACGTACTAATGGTCAATCTCCTCACTTAATCCACCCATTGACAGGCCATGACTTTCCAACATCTGCTCGACTGTATTCCGAGGCTTTGGCAAAGAACCCTCACGAACCGACTTTGTGGTGTAATCGAGCCTACGCTAGGATGAAGTTGGAGGAGTACGGTTATGCTTTGAGTGACGCTAGTTTGTACCCTCCTAAACTGAAAATGTTGCGTTAATCTGACACACACTCTTAGGTCAAGCAATAAAGCTTGATCCTCGTTATGCAAAAGCATATTATCGGTAATATATAAATTTTAAAGGTAAAATTTCAGCTGATGTCGATTGCAAAGGATAGTCGTGCAACGTGCTACATGCAGATCTTGAAATTCCAGGCAGCAGTAGCTGACTTCAAAAAAGTGCTCGCCCTCGAACCGAAGAATGAGTTGGTTCGTTCGCAAATGGTTTCGACACAAAAACTTATCCGGAAAATCGAGTTTGAGAAGGCGAGTATTTGTATTTTTTCGATGCCCGTTGCTAACGCAAGTATCGTAGGCTATTGAGGTGGAAGGGGAGAAAAATCCAGTCGACAGATGTCACGAGATCATAAACGAGGGTAACACTCAGCTCCCCACTTTAAGAATCCTGTTCACTAATATCACTGTTCAAGGAGGGTGTGAGGTCGATAAATCCTACGCAGGGCCGAAACTCACATATGAAAATGGGAAACATAGTATCAATCAACAATTTATCAAGGATATGATTCAGTGGTTCAAAAATGGCAAGACTTTGCCGAAGAGATATGTTTGGGAGATTGTATTTGGCGCGCACGAGCACTTTGCGAAGGAGGAAAGTTTGGTAAATGTGGGACTGCACGAGGGTGTGACGTGTGATGTAATTGGCGACGTCCATGGTATGTTCCTAGTATATTGGCCTCTGGTCTTGCCATAAATGACTGCCTTTAGGCCAGTTTTATGATGTTTTGCATCTATTTTCCTTAACAGGTGAACCGAGCGAGAAGCATTATCTTCTCATGAATGGAGACCTAGTTGACCGTGGCTCATGGTCAATCGAAGTCATCCTTTTGGCGTTTGCGTATAAATGCATGTGACTCTCAGACCTTTTCTCAAACTTAGCTAACTTTGTTCCAGGGCTCTATCCTAAATTCATGTTTATCAATCGGGGAAATCATGAAGCGAAAGATATGAACAGAACGTATGGCTTTGAAGGCGAGGCAAAACACAAACACGGAGAACAGTCATATAAGGCCAGTTTCCTGCTCCATCCACACTTCTTGGTAAACTTACCGTGGAACGCACAGCTTTTTGCTCATGTCTTTACGACCTGTCAGTTCGAGTTGCGGTCGAAAATTATTACCACATTTTGGCTTATATATTTTAGTGCCGCTCGCTACCCTTGTGTCCGCAACGAAACCACCACCCCCGAAAGAAAGGATAAACACCATTCTTTCGCCAGATGGTCTAAAAAGGTTCTTTGTTGTGCACGGTGGACTTTTCAGCAAAGATGGGGTTACGCTAGATGACATTCGCAAAATAGACAGAATTGGCCGTCAACCTGGCCAAGAAGGCATCATGTGTGCGTCTGTTTATCTCCTCTTTCACTTCTCATCCCATACTTTGATACTGGTATTTTAGGCGAGGTACGAAATTTTTTCAAAGTCGCCTCCTCATCTAATTTCCCCCCTTGTAAAGCTGCTCTGGACTGATCCACAGGATATGCCTGGCCGTGGCCCAAGTAAACGAGTAAGATATTTTTGATGTTGGAGTCGGCAAACCTCAAAATTACTTTCAGGGTGTTGGTATCGCATTCGGGCCAGATGTTACCAAGAGATGGTGCACGCTTAACGGCGTCACTGGTGTTATCCGAAGTCACGAAGTACGGCAAGGTGAGTACATGTAGTGCTCACGATCTTGCATGGCGTTGACATCATTTCTCAGATGGATTCCAAATAGAGCATGATGGGCTTTGTACGACGGTATGTTGCACGCTGTTGGAGCAAAAACTTGTACCCATGAGATACAGGTATTTTCCGCGCCCAATTATGTGGATCAATCAGGAAACAAAGGCGCATTTGTTAGTATTGGACGTTTGTACGTTACCTTCACGATGACTGACAACTCCTTTTGCAGATTCGAGTTGACGATCTGGGACACAGAGAGTATGTGCAGTTTAATGCCACACCTCATCCCCCAATGAAGCCGATGGCATATGTGCAAGGTGGCCTTGGAAGTCTTTTCATGTAATAAAGGATGTCTATATGCTACATACCGAAATGTTATTTAGATTTTCCTGTTACTCCTCCGTGAGAACTTCGGCTGACCAAACTCTTCGAATCCGCAAGCGAAATAGTTTCCCCTCGTCCGATTCCTCCTGTACTAGCTTTTCTCTATGGATAAAACCAAGTCTAAGTTGGCCGCTTTCTTTGATAACGATGAGGAAGAATCCTCGTTCCCAGTGCGACGGACCAAGTTATTTGCCTGTTGTGATACACTTACCAACCAGTCCTATACATTAGCAAAAGGCGGTCGACGACGCAAAGTTAACACAGTATACTGCTGGGAAAGTGCGAAAATCTAGAAGGGAGAAAGAACAAGAAGCTGCTGAGATGAAGAAACGGGAGGAGGAAGCAGATGCAGCTAAGGCTTACGCTGAATTTCTAGACGCATTTGAAGGCGAGGACGCAAACAGGTAGCTCTTCTTTCGTCTTTTTGTGTAAAGTTGCCTAACACATGAACAGGAGAAAGTCTGCTTCAACCTTCGTAAAAGCTGATTCCAAGCTTGCTTACATTCCCGCCGCCGCCCAACGCTCTTCGGAACACCAGGCGCGTACTTCAGTGCCCACAAGTATGATCAATAGAGTGTGTTTCAAAAGTATATTTGCAACGTTGGTTGACGTTGTCAAATCTAGTCCCCTTCACCTCCAACGTCTTCCAAACCGAAAGGGAAACGAGCAATGGATTCTTTTCTTGAAGAGATAAAGAGGTACATTCTCGCGTGGTTCACATCTTCCCTCTAACATATCAATTTCAGAGAACAAGCAGAACGAGAGGCTAAATATTCACGACGCGGTACGGCTGGTTGGACTTCGCCCATGGTGCTTGCTGCTAACCTCATCGTTTAGGTCATGGACAGGGGAGGTCTATTACTGCGATGGCAGCATACGATGGGCAGAGCGGAAGTAAGGACAGAGGAGATCCTCAAGTGAGTTCAACTTCATGAATCTCGCATTATCGTGGATGAATGCGCGTTAACTATGATGTTCTTAGACCTCCAACGTATTTGTCGCGAACTTACCGCCTCACGTTACAGAGCAAGGCTTGGGGAATTTCTTTGCCCGTGCGGGCCCTGTTGGCTCCGTATGTCTTTCGTCTATCTTTTCTACCTCGTCACTTAAAATGTCTAGGTGAAAATAATGTGGCCCCGCACAGACGGAACTGTTGGCCCAGGTGCTGACATGACCACAACGCGTAGAACCAAGAATGCTGGTCTTAGTGGATTTGTTTCTTTCATGAAAAGGAAGGACGCGGAAACCGCTCTTCGTGAATTTGATGGTTTTGATTGGGGTGGATCGGTGCTTCGTGTTGGCTGGAGTAAAGCCGTTCCCATAGCCGCAAAACCATTATATGGTAGGTTTATGAGAAATATCACGGTTTTTAACTTTAAACGCCCGACAGTATCGAGCACAAGCAAGCTCAGGGACAGCAGAAGCCCAAGTCGCAGCCGGAGTCGCTCGAGAGAGAGGCATCGATCACGTTCACCGCGAGCTGACCGCCATCATACGTCTCGTCGTTCCAGGAGTCGATCATGGAGTCGACCACCACGCTCTCCTCGTCGACGGAGATCATCTAGTCGACACCTCCCTTATGATAAGTCTCGGAGCCGGTCTCCGCGACGGCGGTCTCGTAGTCCTCAAAGGCTTGATGAGGACGATGTGACGGATACGTTCATACGAGCCGTGGCGGCGGAAGTCAAAGGTCACGATGCTAAATACGAAGCAGCCCTACGGGAGCGGGAGAAGGATAATCCAAAATATCGGTTCCTTCTGCGTCGAGATGTGAGTGCTGGATGTATAACTTTACACCTGTTTGTCCTGACAAGGTCCAGCACCGACGTCATGCGTTCTACAGAGGTTTGGTCGAATCCGAGAGATTCACTGAGCCTGAGTTTGACGATGAGGTGAGAATCTCAGGTTCAAAACAACACAAGTGTAATTCATTCGCACCCCGTTAGGGTTACAACTCCATTTATTCGAGTGATTCTGCTGAGGAATCGGAGCGTGAAAGGAGCCGGAAGAACGCACTTGGCAAGCTTGCGCGGAAAAGATTTGAAGCTATGCTTCGGGCTTTGTCTGGAAAACGTGGCGAAATGGCTCGGTGTATGACGTTCAGTCTTGAACATGCGGAGGCAGCTCATGAGGTATGTCTCGCATTTTAGCATTTCACTTAGACCAAGCACCCCTCTAAGGTGGCAGATATCATTGTCGCCTCACTGCTTGTTGATGGGACCGCAGTTCCTCGCAAAGTCGCTCGCCTTCATTTGATTTGTGATATCCTTCACAATTCTGCTGCGCCAGTGCCTAGTGCCTGGAAATTCAGACAAGAATTTCAATCGCGTCTTGGCATCGTATTTGATCATCTTGCGAATATTTACCACTCGTTCCCCGGCCGAATTACTGCGGATATGTTCAAGAAACAAATCACAACTGTTGTGGATATCTGGGAAGATTGGATAGTCTTCCCACCTGATTTTACGTCAGAGCTCAGACGACGGTTAGAAGGTGCTGTCAGCGCTGCCGATAAAACAGAGCAAGCGGAAGCCGAACGGCTGCCCACCAAGGAACTCAACCCCTCACGCTTCAAGACGAGCTCGTTCAAGCTGGCGACCGAATCTGAACACTTGGAGCCATCTGTCCGCGATACGGAAAGCGATGGTGAACCGATGGATGTGAGTGGTGATGAAGCTGATCGTGGGGACGTTGACGGGAAACCGGTGGAAGACATCGATGTTGACGGTGTGCCGGTAGAAGATATTGATGTCGACGGTGTGCCGGTAGAAGACATTGATGTCGACGGTGAGCCAGTGGAAGACGTTGACTTAGATGGTCTGCCAGTGGATGATGTTGACGGTGTACCAGTTGATGATGTTGACGCTGATGGGGCACTGGTTGTCGATGACCGCACAGATGACACCAATGGTGATAGAATGCCGATTGACGATGTGGATGGTGAACCCGCTTTGGATGTTTGAACGTAGGGTGCAATGTCCAGATCAAGCTGTTGTAACTTGTGTAGTCAGCTCATTGTTTCACAATCTACTTTCTTGGCTGGCAGCTCAGGATATTCAACGATATATATATCCTATTGAGTATAACTGAAAGATTGACATATGATGGCTCCATCAGTGGCCGGATAAAAGGGTGGGCGAGGCGTGCTAATCGTGGTAACGGCGTGAACCTCGATTTCCATTGGAAGCCATTCTGATAATAGCCTCCTTGGCTGCTTTAATTTCCCCTTCCGCACCTGCGTAAGTTAAAAGTTAAAAGTGAGTAGATAGCTTCATCGATTACGGAAGGAGGGTACTAACCGATGATGACAATTGTATTGTTTTCGCGGCTGACAGTGATGTCAGCACCCGTCTCATTCCTAAGACGAGCAACATTTGCACCCTTTGAGCCGACAATACGGGGGAACGATGACCTATCTGGCAGAGTAAGGAATCCGACATGTGACATCCGTTCCGCGCTCGCAATACAGTCTGCGATAACCTTTTCGGCCTTCTCGAGACCTGTCTGGTCGCGAGCTCCCAGAGTCCAAATTGAGTCGCCTTCCTCGGCATCCAGGTAGTTCGCAGTAACTTCCCATTCAAATTCTGGAGCAGCCGAATTGCCCTCAAAATCGTCAATGCGAGCGGATGGGGTCACTGTTGGGGGGGGACGAGACGGTAGGGCCAGTTTTTGTGGCTGAATTGATTGATCGACTTGGACACCAAAGGACCTCAAAGTTCGGAAGACTACACCCTGCCGGGATATAACGTGATGATACTTCAGGGGTACAGCAATCTCTTTGGTGATACTTTGTGGAGACACTGATTTGATGTTTCCCTAAAAAAAAGAGATGAGAGATGTTGAAAGATACGAGGGGTACACTGACCTTAAGTTGTGCGATGGCAGACTCACAGGCGGAGCGAGATCCTGAGACCTTAACGAGATTCGCAGCATCGACGTCCACAAAGTCGGTGATATTTTCCGCCTCGCCTACTTGATTGTAAGAGCGAGAGCCAGGAAATTGGACTTGAACATTGAATTTGGTCTGAAGATCATTCAAGTGCTGGCCACCTCGACCAATCAGAGCGCGGTGCTGGGGTGCGGGGACATCGACGGCCAGAATAACACGATCCCTAAGAGTTGCAGCCAGTTTTTCAAGCTCAGCTTGGAGCCTCGCAACGAGTTTGGGCTCTCCTCGCAGGCGGACCTCGTCCAACGGCTCACCTTGGCGAGGGCTAAGTAAATGAAAGTTGGATGAACCATCCATGTACAATGAATTCTTGAAACACGCACAATCTAATGAGGCCTGCTTGCAGCTTAGGATCTGATGGACCACCACAGCGGCTGACCAACTCCTTCAAACCTTGCCCTCCCGCACCAATGAGAGAGCGGTGGAACTTGCTCTCCACGGCGACGGTAGCAGTAGCTTCCTCAACAACTTGTTCAGAAATAGCAAGGATAGCAGCCTTGGCCGCAGATACTGCCTCCTTTGTCCCACGGACGGTAACGTTGGTCGTGTTCCCGCCATCCTCAAAAACTTTATCGATATCAATCTGGGCATCTGTTTCGTCTTTGATTTCATTTATGGATGCTCCCCCTCTCCCGAGGATGCGAGCAACAGAGCGTGTTGGAACGGTAAACTTGAGAACGTTATTGGACTCTTTTTCAAATTCAACTGCCTGTGGGCTAGTAGATTAGGCTCTGCTTGGAGGTTGCAAGCGTGCTACTGACCTCTAGAAGCTCAGATTTCGCACCAGCGACGCCCTTCTTGCCACCCTTGACAAGGACTTCATCTGATTTCAGTTGTTCGCGGGTCTTCCCTTCAGCGTCGGCAGATTGACGAGGGAATGTTATCTTAACCGAGTATTTCTCCTCTAGTCGGATCGCGTACTTTCCGCTCTGACCAATCAGTGAAGAGTGGTACTGAGCGGGAATTTTGAGGATCTCTGAGGTCTCATCGGCCTATGCAAAATAAACGATCAGCTATTGTGAGAAAGATGGATCAATGTACCAGGCGTTCAATCTGGGAAAGGATTCGCTTCTTAGCCTCCTCGACATTTTCCTTGCGGCCAGTAATCTTCAGACAGGGCTAGTAAACATTGGTCGGACCTAGCAAAGCAAAGGAGGGTGCACCTTAACCCTTGACTTTTGGTGAACAACCTTCTTCTTTTTGCCTGTTTCCTTTTCATCTACATCATCAGAGAGATCAACTTTGACGCCAAGTTGATCCCGAAGCTTGTTGACGCCAGCGCCCTGTGCACCTACAATGCGACCCACATACTCCTTGTCGATGTCGAACTCAGTTGACTGAAGGTTGGATGTTAAGCTTCTGAAACGATTGACTACCTAGTTGAGAACTCACGAAACTGTTCACAATTTCGTCATTCTTGGCATCCTCGACGATTTTGAGAATTTCTTTCACAGCTCTGTCCACGTCATCGCTGATTCCGCGAACCAATATGACATCGTCTGTAGATTCTGCGGCCTCGGTTCCTACCTTGATTGAAAGGGTCTGGTCCTCGCCGATGATGCTGTCAAGGAACTCAGACACCTAGCCACGGTCGCTAAGGGAGAAAGGCATACGCATTCAAAGTGGTGCCGCCCTTGCCGACAACAGCCTCATGCCAGCGTTTTTCAACTGATATAACCTCAGTTTTGACGTTTGCAGCGTCCTTGGCCAATTTCAAAATCTCTTTCTCGACATCGTCGAGATGCTTCTTTTTTTCATCAGGGATCAGAGAAGCGGAAGGGCTGAAAGGGTCATAAACGAGGAGGACCAGGGACGATTCGGATGATTCGGTGGGGAAATAAACCTGAACGTTGTGAGCGTCGTAAAATTGTTTCAACCTAGGACACATCATGGTAGACCAGCGGGAGAGTATGGAAGTGGTACACACCTTTTAGCATTTTTGCCAGTGATGACTCGATGCAGAAGCCAATCGATCGACACGTCTCTCGTACCACCAATGAGCTTTCCAAGCAATTCCGAAAGCTGTTTAACGGCGCCGTCCACAACCGACTTGTCGCCAATTATGTCAATGCTTAGTGTGGGCCCAGCCGAATTAACCGAAGGAAGAAATACGTCCACGCCTTCCTGGTTAGCTTTCAAAGTTTTCACATAGTGAATACGTGTCATGTAAGCCAATAGTTGTCTTGCGAGTGCTAGAGGACCGGGAAGCGGGAACTCGTGGATATACTTGGAATTCGCTTGTTCCATGACGGCACCGAGACCTGCAGGAAGATCGGTGCTTTGACCCCAAACAATGACCTCGTCACTAATGTCCTCTTGAGGAGCAACAACAACAGTACATTTGCTTTTAGCCAACACTTCTTCGGCAGCCTTGCCGGTAAGAAGACGATGCTGGCGTTTAGGCAATGCGATCTTGACCGAAGTAAGGTTAGTCCTGATGGTCTCGATGGTGGACTTAATCAGGTCTACCACACGCAGGACCGCTTCACGATCGCCAGTTGCTGTGATCTCGCGCGCTGCCGAGAGAGCAAGGTGGACTTCACCATCCTGCGCAGCACTCAAGAAGTACACCTTTCGAGCGAGGACGAAAGGCAAGATGTGAACGGGGATGTCACGGATGCGCTGTGTCGACTTGGACGTCTTCGACGAGATGATTTGATTTAATAGTGCCTGCGCCTCATATGTCAAGGGTTGAGGCCCCGTCAACGTGACAGGAACCGTGGGTTCGTCGTCGTCGTCCTCCTCGTCATGGGATGGTGTAACCTTGCCTGAAGTAGTTCCATTTGCATGGCCATTACCATTGGGTGTGAGCGTATCCCTCCTAGGGATGTCAACTCTGACGCCTGTTTGGTCCCGTATTTGCTTGAGGGTTGCACCTGACAAAAAAAAATTGATAACTTGTGCCTCACGAAGCATAGCACACATACCTTTAGGGCCGATGATGGAAGCGATGGTAGATGCTGGGGCATTGATCACCAGAGTAATCTAAATATATGGAATACAGAGGTGAGATGAAACTTTGAAATGGATTGAACAACATACGACCGGACTGAGGAGAGCCAGGAGACTACGTTTCGCTTTGTCGAGTTCCTTCTGAGACTCTGCCTTGATGTGAAAGGTCGTCTGACGAGCCTTTTGGTTCCCAGAGGCTTCAAGCTTAACCTTGTACTTTGCCATAACCTGTTTCATAACCTCCCCTAGAGTTGCGGTTTTACCATCTTTCCCAACGTTGGACAAGTCGATCGCCGAAAGAGTGAACGAGTCCACGAAGACGGGTTGTTTGCTTAGACTAGGTTTAATACGGGAACCAGCACTCCAAGCGGAGCGGGCAGGTACAGCGGTAGCCGGGGGAGCTGGAGCCAACGAAGGGAAAGCAGCCTCAGATTTGGTGTCCAACTCAGGATGAGCCTGTTGGACCCTGGGCTTCACCGGAGTGGATCCGGACAACGAAGGAAAAGGGTCTGGCGCTCCTTCTAGCTCATGTCTTCTCTGTGCAAGAGTTAGCAAATGGTTGGGACGATGAGGGGTGAGCAACGTACTTGGAGGTCGGCTGCTGAGAGAGCCATGCTATGCGGATGACGGGTGTCCTGAAAGCGAAGAGCCTTTTGACGGGGGAGAGTACCACAGAGGTCGTTACAGTTCCGCAGTAGAGAAGGAATAAAGACGTGGTATGGGTTCAAACTTGGGTTCAACAAATCATCTGCCCAACAAATTATCATAGGACGACCGTGGGAATTTCTACTTATTGACGTGGCATCAAGAACCATCACAACAACCTCAATCGCCCTC
>Ga0307507_10006326_pt1 | contig 18287 bp, 8 predicted proteins | sample 7_EM_MG_FD_207223 | JGI IMG/M metagenome (GOLD analysis project Ga0307507, IMG submission 207223) | Populus trichocarpa ectomycorrhiza microbial communities from riparian zone in the Pacific Northwest, United States - 7_EM | ecosystem: Host-associated > Plants > Roots > Unclassified | place... | reverse complement strand
TACCTAGTTGGGGTGGAAAAGCTCTGCACGGGCACTTTTATCCTTATCGATTGCGATATTTTATGCATTTTCTATTGGATAAGGATATTTTATGCTCGCTTATTCGCATCATCCAAAACCACACTGGTATTTTGTGTTGTATAAAAGGTCAACCATACCCTTATTGTCACAGTAGAGCGTAGGGATAAAAGGGTTGTTGTTATCTCTCTCTTTTAGATCTCTCGTTAGCTTCTTAAGCTATACTACTAACCTTACTCCTTCTAATGCCGCCATAATCTCTACTTCTATTAGGCTTAATGCCGTTAACTTCTACCTTTAAGCCATCCAGATTACTGCTCCCCTATAGCGTATAACTGCTATGCCTTAAAATAATATCCAATTGTGTTCTGTTCCCCATGTAGCATCGGTAAAGATATTATAACTAGTAGGTAACGTAAGCTTATATAGAGGAAGGTAGACTGCTTAACTTAAGTAGGTAATTCCTGCTTTAAGAGTGCCGTTTAGATATTATAGTAGCTGCTTACTTAAGCGGTAATGCGATTCTCTTAGTGCTGCTATAAACCTAGCTAATTAACTAACAGCGTAGCTGGTATTAGGACGTGTGTAGTTTAAGAGGTAGATTATAGAGCTAATAATCTGCCAGTATACTATCGCATTGTTATACTTAAGGGGACTTTCGATATCCGCTTTTAGAACAGTGCTAGCTGGTATTAGTAGCTTAGCTAGATTACAGCTATCTATTTTTAGCTGTTTAAGTAGCTTCTTAGTGTACATCGTCTAATATAGCTTAAGGGTTCGGTTTATACGGTCTTAATTAATTTAGAAGCCTATAAATACTTTTATAGGACCTAGGTCTTTGTATCTCTATTCTTTTAAGATTCTTGTCTTTATAATATTAAGGTATCGGCGCTTTCCTGTAATCAGCATATCATTAATAAATAGTAAGATATATACTTTATTTCCTATAAAGAGATTGGGGTCAGCATTAGCTGCTTTTAAACCTATACTCTTACAGAACTTCTTAACCATCTGAAACCATTCTCTTGGTGCCTACTTTAGGCCGTAAAGTAACTTATTTAGCTTTAAGTAGACGTCTTTTACGCCCTTAAGCTTAGGTTTAAAGTCTCTTAATAGGTTAAGAATCTGCATATAAATCTATTCTTATAACGGCGGGTTTAAGAATGCAGTTTTGATATTAATATGGTCGAGCTCAAGGTTCTTAGCTGCCACCTTTGCTATTAGGAACCTAAAGGTGTCGTATTATATAATAGACGCAAATGTCTTAAAATAATTAATGTTAGGGGTCTGCTTATCTCCATAAATATACAGTCTTGCCTTCTTGCGAATTACTTCTCCCTTAGCATTATACTTGTGCTTTAGAACTAGCTTACTTAGAAGTAATAACCTTCCTTCTAGTACTCTCCCCCTTATAATAGTATAGGTCTGCATCCTCTTAAGTAAGAGGAATTCTTTAAAGATAGCTTTTATTTAGCTAGGAGCGTCCTCCCTTAAGGCCTAATCTAACTTAATAGCATTAAAAGGTGCTATAGGTGCTCCTATAGAGGTAGTATTCTTAGCTTCTAGGTAAATAGCTTTTATAGCTATTACTAACTAAACCACCGTATTGTTGAAAACCCTTATATTTGGTAACCTTTTAGACCTTGTTCTCTGCGCATAAGGAATACGTATTAATATGCTTTATATAGGCGTCCTACCCTTAGTATTACCTTAATTTAAGCGTTTTACTTAATCTTAACCTGGGCTTCCCACTTAATTAGAGCAGCCTACTTAGTCTTAACCTAGGCTTCCCACTTATTCGGAGTGGCCCACTTAGTTACTATCTGGCCTACTTATAGTTCTTGCAACTAGAGTCTCTATTAGCGCGTTTAAAGTAGTAAGGGGAGGTATAGGTTAGTTCGCGGCTTAGCTTATAGCGTGATTTAAGTATTCTATTTAATCTTAACCTGGGCTTCCCACTTAATCTAAGCGGCCTACTTGGTTACTATATCTTGTAGCTTGCACCTAAGGTGCTCTATAAGGGAACCTATACTTGTTTACTTTAGCATCTCCAAATAGCTTAATTGCTTGGGTATGTAGGTTCATTATCTTAAATTAACTACTTCCTTTTAACCCTATAAAAACGTAGTTAGGTTTTATTCTTAAATTATACTTTCTAGGGTGTTTCTTAAGCGTATTAATTGGATTGGCGTGACACCTAAAGATGACTAGATTCTTTAAGTTAGGAACTTGTTAGGTATATGCCTTATAGGGTATAATAGCACCACTATACTTGTTGTTAAATGGAAGTGCTAAGGTGGGTACTTAATTCTTGATCTAGATAACATGCTTAACTATATAGCACTAGAGTTTAACTAGTATATTTCCTTAAAATAGAAGTAACCTTATCTTGTAGTCAACTATATAGATCACGCGCTTAATTACGCCATTATATAAGTGCTTGTATGGCGGATAAGGTTTAAAGTTAATACCTTAGGGTATTAGTTTGTCTTAAAATCTATAGCTGAACTCCCCCTTTCTATTATCCGCTTAAATCTATGTAGCTTTATTACCAGTAAACCTCTCTGCCCTTACAATAATCTCTTTAATATATAGTAGTACCTCTTTAGTTTGGAGGGTTTTAAGAGGAATAACCTAAGTATAGCGTATAGCGTTATTTAGGGCTAGGAGGTAGTAGTTATAACCTCTAATTAATATACTAATTTGTCCCATAGTATCTAGGTATAGCTCTTAACTAGGTATCTTCTTGTGCTTAGTTATCTTCTTGCTTAGTATTTCTTATATCTTCCTAGCTAGACAAGCTTTATATATACTCTTACTAACTGGTACTACTCTCTTCTTAAGCTTTATACCTAGTAAGGAGTGCTATAGCTTAAATAGGTTACTGTAATTCATATATCCAGTTTGGTGGTACTATAGCTTAGTATCTATTTTACTAACGTTTAGTTATAAATTGTGTGCTTCTACTGTTATATTAAATGCTTCCTAATGCTCTTATAGCACGTAGAGGTTATTCCTTATAGTGGCCTTAAATATTATACCTAATTTATGCTTGCCAGTAGCTTAATTATTTAGGTTAAATATAATTAAGTAGCCTTTCTAAGTAAGAGTCCTTACTAAGATTAGCTTAATTAACTTAAACAAAGGTATAAGCTAGACGTCTTTTAGCTTTAGGGTACCAATTTAAACTTAACCGTAGCCTATAGTAGGGACAACGGTCCCATTTGCAGTATAGACCTATTGTGACGTATTCCATCTCTTTAAGTGTGTTAGGTTTGATTGGTTACTAGTAAAGTACTTAGTTGCTCCTAAGTTAAGAGCCCAAGCTAGAGACATCGTTGTAAGCATAGCACGTTTAGGGTTAGGGTTAAGGTAGATTAAATCGCTATTAAATTCTTTCTTAGCTATTGCTATATTCCCTACTTCCTCTACCTTAGGAGCACCTTAATCTATCTTCCTAGCGTTGTTGAATTGGAATTGCTTAAATAGGGGATAGTCTTTCTGGTAGTAACCTTTCTAATAGTATACTCTGTACTTATCTCTTTCTAGTTATCTTAGCTCTTTGCTTACTTAAGATGATAAGCTATAGCAATAACGTAATAAGGAATAATTAAATCTACCAGCACAGCCTCTACCCCTTGTTTGACCTTAACCTTGGTTTCCCCTTCTCCCCCTAGGTTCGTCTTTCCTCTTATATACAAGTGCTGCATTTTGTACTTGTATAGGGAGAGCAGTCTCTTGCTCCTAAAGAAGGGTAATATAGCTCTTAAGGTCTTATTTGTCTCATAGACACCAGGTCTTCGCATTCTGCTATATAACATCACTTAGGAGGGCCAAGAGAAGCTACTCTTTAATATCGTTGTTGGTAAGTGCTTAAGGGGTTAAGGCTAGATTAATCTTAAATTAATTAAGTATTTAGAGAAACTTAACAATTTGCATCTTTGTAGGGTTAAATATAGTACTATAGAACTCTCTGTAGAGTCTAGAGATATAGACCTTGTTATTAGCCTTATTAAACTTCTTCATTCCTTCCTATATTCCTTAAATATCGTACGCCTTTATTATCGCATGTATCTCTTTCTAACGGTCGTCTCCTATTGAATTGTAGATGATCTTGTTTGCTTCCCCTTATCTTCTTCTTCCGTCAGCTAAATTGACTTAATTTGGGTCCTCTACACTAGTAATAAAATCCCAGCCCTCTAATATAATTAGGGCTGCCTCGCAGGTGCGCTCCTAGTCTGCAAAGTTGTCTCTATTAAAAATGACGATTTTACCGGCCTTGTGATCGTATGTAGGTGTCATTGAGGTTGAGGTAGAGAAGGTCATTTTCGGGGTTGATTTTTGAGTTAGGAGAGGTGTCGCTACCCAGGCTCATAACCTGTTGGAATTACAAGGTTATAAGGTCACAGCGGAGGTGTCTTAAGGGTCTATTTGATGATAGAGATAACGCAGACGATGAATATTGATTGATTCGTGATGCAGTAGATGCGGTTGATGTCTATCTAGATTGACATGCAGAGCTCGCTCTCGCGACGTGTCCAGAGCTTAGTCAGCATCTCTCGCTTAATTCTGACATAGGGGGTGCTGGTGGTGGGCGTAGAGGTTATATAACCTGCGACGCGGCTCGTTTCCGGAGGCTTAATAAGGACACCATATTGGTAAAAACACCTGCCAAGATGTTGTGATATAAATGTTAATAGAAACTAGAGCTTCATATATTTTAGAGTTCAAAAAAGTGGTGCGCATTCGACGATATTCGATTTGTATATGATTTTGTATATAATTAAAATATTTTGATGTGGGCGGCTCTTATCAAGCGAACTTTGCAGATGATAAGAAAACCACTGTAAGCGAGTCCCCGATATTTCTTAAACGACTGTAATATTTATAGGCTTGGCGCTAAGCTGTGGACGCCAACGTGGGATGGGATACTTGAGCCTAAACTAATTAACCTAAGGGCAGACGGCTCCAAAAGCTTTGATAAATTTCGGCTGTACAGCAAACAGTATATATGGTATAGAGCTTTGGCGAAGAAGCTAAAGAATATTAAGCAGTAAATATCACCGATCTGGCGTTAGGGGGAGGATATCTTTCTAAAGGAGTCGAACGGCAACACGACGCTTTACTTGGCAATGAGAAGTTATTGAGGACGATAAGATTTTAGAGGGAGGCTCGGAGGAAGGTGATAAGCCAATCTAACATTCTTTTTAGTAAATTTAACTACGATATGGGGTATATAATAATATCCTCTATATTATAATCTACGCCTCTTAATTAAGCCTTTTTGGGTGTAATATTACGATAATCTAGCTTTTGATAATATCGGTATAACCAGTAGAGAATTTGTATAGGAAAGAGTCCTATTTGGCCCGTGAGGTAGATATCTTAAACCTTTTTCAGTATTAAATCCCCGTTTTTCCTGCTTGTTTACCCTATACGTGACTCTTCATATAACAATACCATTGGTATTACGATACGTTCGGCCGAACAAACGGTATTGTATTAAAGAGATTTAACTGTATACTCTACTCCTTAATTACAACACCAAGCCCATGCCAAGACTTACTATATATAGTATATATCTACACTGGAGCGCCGCGGCGATCCTGGCGGCAAATTGTCTTTTTGGTGGATGGCGTGGATTTGGCCTCGGATCCACGCCACGCCAATCCAACAAGATCACTGGTTGGGAGGGTGGCGAGGCTTTCTTTGCCCCTATCTTACCATAGGGTATTGCAGCACTATAGCGCTAGCGCTGCGCGTGCTATACGATGTCTCTGCGTTAGCTCCGGCGGGTTAACGACTTGATCTAAATGGAGCATTGATGATTTCCTGCTGGGTTTCCGGGCTCCACCGCGTGGAGGTGCAAAGGCCGATTTTCATGGAGCCCACAGAAGACAATTACCGGCTATGCAGAACCACCAGATCCTGATCCGAATTCTGATGCAAATTCAAATTCAAATTTGATACTGGCTACCCGTCTGTCCGAAACTATCGCAGCCGCACAATCCGCATCCCCTGCCAACATACCGAAACAGAATATCTGGTTGGTAGATACATGCGCAGGCGGAGGCATATGCAATGATCTTAAATAGTTTATTAAACACCATTAATACACTGCTAAAATAGAAGACGTTTTAGGGCTAGCCCCTATTATACGAAAAGGCACTATTTGTATACTAGCAGACGTTAACAGATTAACTGTTTGGTTTAAAATACGTAATGTTAACTATGCCCTAGATTGTTTAGTTAATCTACTATCTATATTATAATTAGAATATATTACAGATATTTATATTAATGTGTATAAGAAAAATCTTAAATATTAGGGGAAAATAGTAAACTACTTATTTAACTAAAACAATTTTCTTTAACTTTATATAAAAACTAATATAGTCTATCTATTAATAGTAAAACCTTTTATAAATATTTAGTATAAATGTCTTAGTTAAGCTAGTCTAAAGACTATTAAAAAGCTAGCTAAATAAAAAAAACTAGTGTTAAGCTTGCAAATAGCACGCTATATAATAATTATTCATTGCTTAACGTCCGATTCGGATCCCTATTGGGCCCACGCGGACTACTCCTTATTTACATATAGGGAGAAAACTCTATTTAAGAAAACCCTGTAATCCGTCTCTCCGCCTTTTGGGGCTTGCCTACTTAGCGCCTATAAGTCACCTATGGTGCTCTACTACCTTACTTTTTAACCTCCTTGGGAACCACTGCTGCCGTAACGAGCCTACGGACGCGCTAGTATTATAAAATTAACTCTACTACTATAGAGTCACTAGGGGGCGCCTAATACTTACCCCTTTACCTTCTATTACTATTTCCTTTGCGACCTGGAACTGGTTTAGTATATTTTAGCTAATAAGCTACTGGGTAACCGCCTTAAGACCTTTTTATATTAAGAGCAGTATATTATAGTTCTCTATGCCAGCTACTAAGAGCATTACTTCTTAGTTAGTGTGTAAGGGGTATAACAGTATTACATATTTTGGTGTCTATCTTGGCTAGCCACACTTACACCTTAGGCTACCTACTAGGACACCCACCTAGTAGAGCCAATCTTTTAGTCCTATTATTCCTATTCTTAAGAGTGTTGCTATTATATTTTCTGCCTTTATTAGGCCTTCTTGGAGCCCTTAGGTATTTACCCCCTATGGCGTTAACTATGCTATAGCTTAGGTTCCTCTTGCCTAAGACAGCCTCTATACCTTTAACTCCTATACACCCCTCCAGTGTTAGTCTAACCAGTATCGTATTGCGGTGGGTGGTTTCCTAGTACTCTTTTATGCTCTACTTTAGCTCCTTTTTTTCTCTTACTATTATCTTTATTAGTTTCTTATACGTCTCCCTTTCTCCTCTATATGGGCCTAGGCCCTAACACGGTACCATTCTTATTCTACTTTTTCTACCTATTTCTCTAGCATATCTTCCCTACTTTGGGGTTGTTGGTTTGTTCTCCTATAGGGCACCCTAGGGTCCCTCTATAGTTTGTTTAGGCGTGTCTTAATATACTTTATAATCTTAGAGTTGCGCTCCCTCTACACCCTTTATATTACAGCGGCTTTAATATATAATTATAGGGGGAGGATATTAGCTTCCTTCTTAAGCAGTACTGTGGCCATTTACTTATGCCTACCTGTTATACTCTAGAGGTAGGCTATTTGGACCTTTTAGAGTGGTTTAAGAAGTAATTTAGGGGGGCCTTTTTTAGATTCTCCTATGTCACGGAACGCCGCCGTAGGAGCCTCCATGGGAGACTCCCTAGCGGAACCCCGTGCCCTCGCGTACGCTTTGCGTACAGCTTATGTCAGCCACGCGTAGTATATCACCTTCCTACGCCCTTGATCCTTACGATCGATCGCGCAACGTCTTGTAGACTCCTCGAATACATACGCTCTGTAGCCATTGCCCCTGTCCTGTGACATTACATTACGCCTTTTTTTTACCACCGACACCTAGCCTATGACCAATTCTACGTCTCTATGATACTGCAGGCGCTGCCAGAAGTAGCGTGTCTACAAGCAACCTCCGCACTATAATAGTAAGACAATATTCCTTACTAGCCACTATGTTAAGCCCAAAGAGCAACCTAATACCCTAATCTAACCTATAACGCCAACTAATCCCAGGAGAATTTAATTTATTAACCCTAGCCTTAACCCCTAAGGGCAAGCCTAGTAGCTTAGAAGAGTTACAACTATAAGTACCCCTAAGTACTTAGCACTACCTTGAAGATGATAAGAGTTAACCAGCCCAGCAGGATGGGTACACCCCTATTAGTATAGGTGGCTATAGCGATAACCTTGACAAGATAGACACCGGCGATGTCTTATCCTTTATTGATTACACAGCCACGGAAAAGCAACCAGAAGGGCAGCTACCTATTGAGATCGAAATACGAGACGCCGAGATGTTTGTATAAATGGTAGCATGAGAACCTAACAAATACTACCGCCTTCTATAGAACTACTACCTAAAGCTTATATAAGCTGAACTACGTGCTGCCTAAAATTATAATATTATCTAAGACTTACAAGCTAGTGAGGCACTTGCTAATAACACACGCTAAGAGACTAAAGATGACCTCTGTATATCTAAGCGCGACGTTTAATAATTAAAGAAAGCTAAGATCATACTTATTACCCAGGTTACTAAAAAGGAAGGCATAATCAAATACCTATAGTCTTAGCTTAATAAGCACATCCGTAACGATGCTAAGCACCTCCCTACTACGCACTACACTACCTAAGTCCTTACGCCTCTGGCAACCTTACCTACCTAATACTTGGCCGAAAGTCAGCGTCAAGCAGCTTTACCTAACAGGGACGACCCCTATAATAGCGACCAAACTTAAGCCACAATTGTGGGGTCTAATATATAATACCCTAATCCCCTAGTCTTCTAGGGAGACCGCAAGGAATATAGCCACTGGAAAATATAAATCCGTGAGAAACTAACCTAGAGCGCCTACCTTTTTCCTAGGGAGGATACTAAGATTGGTTACATTATTAGGCGTATAAAGGGTACCCTATTTAACAGACTCTTCACCTAATGGGAGACCAATGGCCCCTAGAAGTGGCAGTCCCACTATAAGGTCCTTAACAATCTTGACCTAATATATTGCGACCACGACCTAGTGGCCACTAGTCGAGCCAAACTACGCGTCCTAAAGATAAGTCCTACTAAGTCATTCAATAAGTTCTATATCAAGTTCTAGGAATACACTAGAGTCCTCTCCTAAGACGACGCTAAAGACTAGGAAGACCTCCTTAAAAAGGTTACCTATCGTCTTAGTTACGCTGCCGCTAGTTATAATTACAATAATATTTACAGTATGGTGGCAGCCCTACAGAAGATTAAATGATGGCTAAATTAGATCTCTACTGCTAACCCTTACCTAAAGGCTTCTATATAAAAGCCCTCCAGACCAACTACACCTATATACACTAGGTTACTAACGCCTACTACTAATACTATTACCGGAGCTAATATTAACCTCTCCATTCTAACCTTCCCACGTAAACTCCTAGATGGAGAGCGTGAGCTACTTTAAAAGCTAGGGCGCTGCTATAGATGCCGTTAAGAAGGCTATTATTGCGAAAACCTGAACTGCCTAATGGCCAGGTTTAGTAATCGCCGCCTAATACCTAACTTTATACCTCAAACACCAAATACCTCGCTATATACTGTTACTATATAAGATGAAGAAGCAGCAGCAGTAAAAGCAGCAGGAAATGCTTAGTCTTAGCCCTAAGTCGCAAGCTAGGACACCCTAATAATGGAGGGATCTATATATCGGCCTGCTTAATAGATAACTTAGTAAGAATGGACGGACAAAAATAGATAGTTTTACCTGTAATAGGAACAACTACTAAAAAACAATATAAAGACCGTTCTATAATTGACTACGGAGCTACTAATAAATTTGTAGATACCTAATTTATGCGTAAATATAACCTACCAACCTTACCCCTTACCAAAGCCCGCGCCCTACAACTTGCTAACGGTAATTGTACTGCATAAAAGATTACTTATATGGTATAACTTTACCTAGATATAAACGGACACCAAGAAGAGCTCTAGGCCTATATTACAACACTTACTAATTACCCTATTATCCTTAGAATGAACTGGCTTAAGCAGCATAACCCCATTATTAACTGGAAGAAAAGAGAAGTGATCTTTAACTCTAACTACTACAGAGAGACCTGCCTAGGGTATAGCCTAGCCGCCTCTACCTACTCCCTAGGATATTAACCCAAAGAACCTCTGATTATACCGCCTATGACCAACTATTACCACATTAGTGCCGCAGCCTTCTATCACATAGCATGAAGGAAGAGCTGGGTTATTACAGCAGCCTCCTGCTTATAGCTATATAAACTTAATAAAGAATAGGATTACGTCCTCTATAGCAATAGGATAGATCTAGTGGACCTCCTAGAGGACAACACACCTATAGAACTCAATAAACTCTTAACCTTAGACTTTAAGAAGTTTATAAAGCTTAAAAAGGGACTTACCAATAAGAAACTCCGCAAGCTCCTCCCTAAAAGGTACCATAACTTTATTAACATGTGCTTATAAAAGGGCGTAGATATACTCCCCCTACATTAACCTAATAACTATACCATTAACATTAAATAAGGAAAAATGCTACTTTATAAGAGACCCTACCTAATGTTAAAAGATGAACTTCTAGTTGTAAAAAAGTATATTAATAAGCACCTTAACAAAGGGTTTATTCGTCCCAGCATATTACTAGCAGCCGCCCCTATCCTTCTTGCCAAGAAGCCTAAAGGAGGTATTTGATTCTGCGTTAACTATAAAGGACTTAATACTATTACGATTAAGAACTAATACCTAGTACCGCTTATACGTAAGACCCTTAAGCGGCTTAGTTAAGCCAAAATCTATACCAAGCTTGATATTATCGCCGCCTTTAACTATCTCTGAATACAGGAAGGCGACAAATGGAAAACCGCATTTGCATCGCGCTTCGGCCAATTCGAATATACTATTATGCCCTTTGGCGTATATAACGGCCCAGGCACCTTCCAAAGCTATATTAATAACGCCTTATAGGACTACCTTGACGACTTCTACTTGGCGTACCTAAACGACATACTTATTTATAGTAATAACCCTTCTAAGCATACTGAGCATATTTAAAAGGTCCTATAGCGCCTTAGGGAAGCAGGACTCCACATTAATTTAAAGAAGTGTAAATTCTTAGTTATAGAAGTAAAATACCTTAGACTAATTGTTACTACTAAGGGTGTCTATATGGACCCTAAGAAGGTACGCACAATTACTAAATAGCAAGCCCCTAACTGCATTAAGGACGTATAAGCCTTCCTCGGTTTTACTAACTTCTATTAGAAATTTATATACAACTTCTTAGGCGTAGTAGCACCACTTATAGTAATAATGCGAATAAAGGGCCTTTCTGCAAAAGGAAGAAAAACGCACCTATGCTTTACCTAAACGCCTAACTACAAAAAGGCGTTCCAAGACCTTAAAAATGCCTTTACTAAAGCACCTATCCTAGCTTACTTTACACCAGGACAACAACTCTATCTCAAAACCAACTCCTCAAACTACGTTAATGTAGGCATCCTCTCCTAGATGGGCGATAACGGTCTCCTCTACCTAGTCACATTCTACTTGTCTAAGCTTACACTATAAGAGTATAACTACGAGATCTATAATAAAGAACTCCTTACAATTGTATAAGCGTTTAAAGAATTCCGACTAGAACTCTCCTTAGCAGAACCTAACTAGCCAACTAAAGTCCTTACGGATTATCGTAACCTTAAATACTTTATGACTATAAAGCAGCTAAACTAACGCCAAGCACATTAGAACAAGTTCCTCTCTGGTTTTAACTTTAAAATTGCATATAGGCCAGGAGTACAAGGTACAAAACCTAATAGCCTAATATGCTGCTCATAAGATCTTCCTTAGTTAGAGGACGACCCCTATAATTAGTTCTAATAGTAGATAATCCTAAAAGCAAGGAACCTAGCCCCTAGCATACTACCTATAACAGAACCATCTATACCTTAGCTTTACGCTATAGACTTAGAGCCGCCCCCCAAAATTAATAAGCTTATTGCTGCTGCATATAACATCTCTATTAACCCGTTATTACACCAACTTATTGCCGCGAAAACTGCCGGCGCCCGCAAGCCACCTACTAGCCTTTAAAACTTAGGCCAAATTAATATAGTAGCCTTAGAAGTAAAGGAGAATAGACTCTACTATAGAGGCCGTCTATTTATCCCTAATTCAGAAGACCTACAATGGCAACTAATTTAGATGGCCTACGACCTCCGGTCAAGCGGTTACCTAGGTAGAAAAGGAACTTACGAACTCCTTAGCTAATACTACTTCTGGCCTAAGATAATAGACTTAGTTGAACGCTTTATAAGCGCCTACTATGGCTGTAAGGCCTTTCGCACTAAGTACTAAGGACTACTACACCCGCTACCAATCCCTATACGGCGGTGGGCAGATATAGCTATAGACTTTATTACTAACCTACCACCCTATAAACGGCACGGTCGTACCTATAAGAACATTCTAATAATAATATGCTGACTTATAAAGGAACGTCACTACGTCCTAACTAAAGGCATAGCCGTTAATAACGTCGCAGACGCTTTTCTTTGCGAAGTCTACTGACTATATGGGATACCTGACTCCATTACGTCCGACTAGGGCATGTAATTCGACTCCGACCTATAGAGACGGATCTGTTAACGTCTTAGTATCTCTATTAAGATGTCTACATTCTTCCACTATAAGACTGCGGGACAGCTAGAAAACGCCAACGCTAGTATAAAGGCGTATTTACAATAGGTCGTTGCCTACAGCCAGGACAACTGGGTAGATTACCTCCCACTAGGCGAGTTTGCAGCCAATAACCATGTCTTAGCTACTACAGGACTTACTCCATTCTTTGTGAACAAGGGTTATCACCCCTAATCCGGCATAGAGCCACCAGAACCTATTGATAAGAAACTGCTATATGGAAAACGCCTTAAGATGCTACTTGCCAACCAGTATGCAGACTGTATGAAAAATCTACTCGACTACTGTAGGGGAGAAATGGCCTAAGCTCAAGCAAAGCAGGCCTACTTCACCAACCGTCATAGAACGCCACCACCGGAGATGCGTATTGGCGACTAGGTATAGCTAGATGCACGCAATATCTCTACGCAAAGGCCTATAAAGTTACTCGATTATAAGAACCTCGGCCCCTATTAGATTAAACGAGTCATTAATAGGGGAGCTGCATATAAGCTAGAGCTCCCGCCGGCCCTAGCCACCTATAGGATATGGCCTATATTTTACCTATAGCTACTACACCTTTACTAGCCTAACCCCTTACTGGGATAGACATAGCCTAAACCCCTACTAGTACTAATCCGAGACGAGAACAAAGACAAGAACTATAAGGAGTAGACTATTAAACAAATCATCAACTCTAAATACTTTGGTAAAGGCAGAGGATGGTGGCTCTACTACAGAGCTATCTACACAGGATTCGATATAGATCAGCCAGAATGGCAACTATAGAAAGACTTTAAAAATGCAAAGGACCTAATTAGTAACTTTTACCACGCGAATCTACAGAAACCGGGCCTAAGCAGAGATTTCGTGCCTAATCCTCTATGGGAGCCCTTATAGAGTTCAATTGTTGTACACTGCTATATAAGGGCAAATTGCTATTAGATTGCCGCAGATTGCTATTATATAACCAAAAAATTGTTAAGATGTCCAGGAACTTTAACCGCCGGTTAAAGTTATCTAATTAGTTGAATTCTTGGGTGCCAAGCCTTATTACGTAATGTCGCTGCGGACTGTAAAGATGTTAGTTTAGCTTACCGCCTTTTACTAAGCTAATAGCGATTTTCTATCCTAGGGATGGAAAATCCTAATTAGTCCATTTAATGATTAGAGCCGGCAGAACTCCACACCACCAACCCCTTTAGTGTTATTTCTTTTCCTTCTCTATGCCTTAAGCGTTCCTTCTACATGTATATAGTAACCACAGCGTCGCCGGAGCTCCGCCTCTATAAGAGGGGGGGTAGTGTTACGGAACGCCGCCGCAGGAGCCTCTATGGGAGACTCCCTAGCGGAACCCCGTGCCCTCGCGTACGCTTCGCGTACAGCTTACGTCAGCCACGCGTAGTATATCACCTTCCTACGCCCTCGATCCTTATGATCGATCGCGCAACGTCTTGTAGACTTCTTGAATACATACGCTCTGTAGCCATTGCCCCCGTCCCGTGACATCCTATGGCCTAAATACTAGATCTATATGTTATGGTTAGTTAAACAACTGCTGTATATAGTAGGCGTAACCTCTAGAAGCATAGACCCTATATAGAATTAACAATCCTAGATATTATAATATACTATGCTTAGCCCTTACGGGCCGCTTATAGTGCATATACGCTCTACTAGAGCTTACTGTCTACCTATATACCTAATACCCTTAGGCCTTAAACTAGTTGGCCCCTAAAGCCTTAGATGTGGATTATATGCTAGAGATCTATAGATTAGTTACGTTTTCTTATAAAGTGGATTAGCTGATATTTCTCTAGTAAGAATTAGACTCTATATTATCTTGCCTATTCTATATAGGTGTTATAGGCTTTTTCTAGTGTTCTATAGTTCTCTGCGGCTATAGGCCTGTATATAATTAGGTTTATGTTATTAATAAAGCCTATCCCCTATATCGCTCCTTCCTTAAAGGAATTAAGTAGGTTGCTTATAAAGAAAAGGAAGAGTATGGGTGAGAGGGGTAATCCTTGTAGTATTTTTGTTGTAACTGCAATAGGGGGGCTCTAGTATCTGCTAAAGACTAGTAATATTTCTTTCTGGCCTGTAAACCCTTAAACAAATTATATAATCCATTCTAGGAAGCCCTTTGCCTTAAGGATGTATAGGAGGCGCTTATAGGGTATATTATTATAGGCACCACGAATATCTAAGCTAAGCATTAATACTACAAAGTCCCTTTACATCGCCCATGCAGATTTAATAGTAGTGGTAAGTAATATAAGTGCTAATAGTATTAAGCGGTTCTTTCTTGTCCCTATTTAACTTTATAGGGGTAGGGCGTGTTTCTTAGCCGTGTCTACTATGTGGACCACTACTACCCTTTCTAAGATCTTACTAAGGATATTTTCTAAGGCAATAGGGCGGTAGCTTCCTGGGATTAAGTAATCTACTTTACCTTCTTTTTATAGGACAACCATTGTTATAGATCTTCTAAGTTATAGGTAGTAGCCTATAGCAAAGCATGCTCTAGCTATATCTGCAAGCTAAGGTGCTATAAGTGGTCCATAGATCTTTAAGGCCTTGTTTGATATCCCATCTAGACCTAGTACTATATTATTTAAAAGGCGGCTAATAGTTCTGGCCATTTCCTCTATTATTATGTCGCTGTTAACCCATAGGCAAGTTACTAGTGTTTCACCTATAATATTACTAAGGTCTACTGGAGCTAGTTAGGGGAAGAACCTTTCTATAAGGATCTTTGCCTTCTTATTATTGTTATTAGTGGCCTAAAACTCCCCTGCTCTTTATAGGGGTAGTAGGTATAAATCTTCTACTAGGCGCCCTACCTTTTTCTTTACCTATTTTACTATGGCCCAAAGGCCCTTATTATGGGGGAGGCTTGGGTTAGAAGTGTGCTTATTTATAAACCATCTCCAGTTATTCCTTACTTCTTTTTTTAGGATATTCTTTAACTAGTTTCTTGTGTCTTTATATTATCTCTTATCTTTAGGATTATGGCTACTTATATATTTCCTTCTTACTTGTCGTTGGCTGGCAATAAGAACTACGCATTATACGGACTATATGTATCGCGCGTAGGAGCCCGGTTTTAAGAGTAGGCAGTGCTCTTCTAGCCCGTTTTTAATTACTACCTAGATCCTTTCTAGTCTTTGGTTAATTTCCTTAGGGGTAGCTAATAAGCCTTACTTATTTAGTACTAGGTGGATTTCTTCTAGGTCTTAAAGTTGTTATTTAACTATATTAAGGAAACTGTCTGTTTTAAGCTTCCTTATTATATATCTTTTACTATTTAGTTACGCCTTAATATCTAGGTTTAGTTATATCTGGATAGGGATATGGTCTAAGGCGAGTGCCTATTCTTCTTTAGGGTTGCACCTTTTAAGTCTCTGGTATAGGCCTTTATCTATAAATATAAGATTAATTATACTTCTGGCGGTGCCTTATTGCTATATAGTTGCTCCTAGGGGGGTGGCCAGTTTAAGGCCCCAGATGTCTATAGCTCTTAGTAGGCACTCTACCTATTATTTAGCAGCAATATAGATACCCCCCTACTGCGGGTAGTAGAGGTTTATATCTCCTAACAGGATAAACTCCGTGCCTTTAGTTTCCAGTAAGCTTATTACTAATATAATGTTCTCTATTTATAGGACCCCTTTAACCCTAGGGTTATACACATTAATAATTTATACTGGTCCCCTATATATCTGGATTGTTATAACTGCAATATCTAGGTTTACTGCCTACCATAACTATAAGGATAGGCTAATAGCCTTGCTAATTATAAAGCACACGTATATAGCTGCTTTTAGTTTGTATAGGAGCTGGAATTCTTAGGGGCAGTATGTTAATTATATGTAGGTATTATAATACGGCTCTTATATAGCAAGGATATAGTGTTTCTCTAGGTCTAGACTATCTAGTAAGGGCCTTATAAAACGGTGGTTTGTATTGCCGCAGTTATACTATATAATAGATAGGTGGCAGACCCCTAGCAAGGGTTCTTTATCTCTTCTTCGTTCCTTACTTCTTCTATTTCTACTTTCTCTAGGATTTTTAGAACTTCTATCTCTTATATCTATATCCTAGTCACTACTTATTTTATATAGAGCTTTTTATTCCTATATCTTGTGTACCTACTAGCGCTTCTATATCTAAATCTGTTATTATCTCCAGTTCTTCCACTAGTCTTACTGGTCGGCTATATACCCTTTATAGGTTGGCCGCGAATGTTATATTTGCTGTGTTAAGTCTAATTCTTAATTATCCTGGTCTTAAGCTTGCTATAGCTGTCTATAGGGGTCTTCCTATAGGGCGTCCTCTCCCTTGTGTCCCCTATAACCCTTATATCCCTATTTAGTCTAGTAATATCACGCGGCGTCGCTTCTAGCCTATTAAGGCTTAGGATAGCTGGCCTAGCCCCCTAGTATTAAAAGTAGGAAACGCTAGGAAGATACCAGCGTCCCCCTAGCTTATTGCCTATTGTTTCCATTTGTATAACCTAGCATGTAGTTATTCCCGCAGCTATTAAGCCCTTGCCTTTCGTCTCATGTATTTAATACAGTCTTCTCTCTCCCACGCCTTACATGTACTTTAGTGGCAGTTTACGCATTTTATTTAGTTTTAATTTAAGCAGTATCTTGTATTATAGGGGCCTGCATAGTAGCCATAGCACACCTGTGCTGCGCATGTGGATTAGGTGTGTCCCTATTATGCGCAGCAATAGCATTATTCTAGGCGTAGTCTATAGTTATAGAGCCTTATGTTATATATAAGGCCATTTATAATTATTCCTTTTTAGATAAGGAGTTTTTGTATTCCTAGTATAAGTATGCTGATAATAAGGGAGCTATGCGTTTAACTGGCGTCTCCCTAGCAAGTCTCTAGCAACCCTTATATCCTCTTATTATTCTCATTATATGCTTAGTTTATATTTTCCTATTAGAGCTATTAGATTTAGGTGATCTTAAGTCCTAGTATAAGGCGTTCCATTTATCTTACTATCTCCTATATAATTGCTATATTGTCTACCTAGTGTTCCTTTTCTACCCTAAGGCTTATAGGAACCGCTAGGACTTTAACTAGGTAATCCTTATAGAGTACCTTTATGCTAATACGTTCTCCTAGCCTATCCCCTACCCTTACGGCTCGTTCCTTTACCTGTTAGTCCTTTAGGGTAACTCTAATATCTCTGCTCCTAAGGTGTTAGACTGTAACAGCATTATAGACCTCTTTATAAATCTCTATAAGGACTTCTGTTTCTAATTATCCCTTAAGCCCCTCTGCTTTTTCTGTATTTAGTTATATTATAATTATATACCCGGTTATTGTCTTAAGGGGGGTGGTGTCACGGCACAGTCCTGACGCGTACTGTCTCGTACTGTTTCCTACTGTTGGCTGGCCCACCACTAGCGCCTTGGCGGCTGCCCCTACTATTTGTATAC